>OFMG01000282.1_pt1 | contig 73914 bp, 89 predicted proteins | sample 1541751 | NCBI WGS metagenome assembly OFMG01 (sample SAMN04209232, study PRJEB22552) | human gut metagenome | biome: gut; material: feces | host: Homo sapiens | place: USA: Oklahoma
GGAAAAAATACGGCAGAGCCGGTGTGTTCTGTGTGCGCGATGTGAGATACTGATCTGTAGGAATAATCGGATAGTTTTCCTTCAAAGAATCTATTCGAAAATGCCAGAGATTGTCAAATTGCATATTTGGTAAAAGATTGTGGGTTTAAGTATGCCGATGAAACATTCCATCATCGGCATACTCATTTTTTAAAAGCATACTTTTTAGCATGATTAATTTGTAAAGTATCAATAGATACGCTACACTTTTTCTTTTCGTAGGCAAATCTTAATCCGTATCTTCGTAGCATGAAAGAAGATATACGGAAAATACGGATGCGCCAAAAATGGCTTGAGCTATATGGTTAAACGGGTTCTATGACAAAGACTGCCCTTCGGCGAGGGATTCCTGTTTCACGTTATACCCTTGGATAAATCGTGAGAAAGAACAAGGCAAGTCGGATTTGTCCGATAAGTCTAAACGTCCATCAAGACTTGCCAATGTGAAGATAACACCTGAAATTGAAACCACTATCCTTAATCTGCGTGAGACGAGAAGATGGGGGAGCGCAACGGATTGCCAACTATCTGCTTAGGAAGAGAATAAAGCTCTCAGCCATGACGGTGTGGTATGTGTTAAAAAAGCATCAAGTCAAGACTGTTGTGAAACGACGTAAAAAGTCAGCCTGTACACGATACAGTAAAGAAATTCTAGGAGAGAGGGCTCAGCTGGATGTAATGAAAGTACGAAACGGGGCATACCAGTTCACAGCCATAGATGGTTGCACCCCTTTGAGAACTATTCGTGTATATCCCAATAAAAAAGCAGAAAGTACAATTCATTTTTAAATTCATAAAACATAGAAACAAGAAAACTCTTATTCAATAAGCTGTGAACAATCAAAATATATCGCGGATTGTTTTACGCTTTTAAATTCATCGGTCGGGGAACGGCCAGCGCTCTTGTCGGGACCACCCGTCCCGACAAGAATAAAAATTCGCTAATGTAGCAAATCTGTTGTTATGGCACAGATAAAACTTACATCAATGATATTTTGATTTGGTTATTAAGGATCATATTATTATTTGATTCTGGTTTAGGAAGCAGTTTACTTACTTTGGCTTTATTCTTCTCCCATTGATTGGGGTACCTTACATCTTGTAGATATACGCACTTGTTCGTTTTTGATTTTTACTATGAAGTAAAACATTATTGATTTTGTCTCTTTAGGTTTTACTAGGTTATGGTAGGGGGGTGTCTCTTGGACAAAACATTGTTTGATTTCATTGTTTGAAATCATTGTTTCAGCTTTCTTAATAGAATCATTATTTGATGTTTCAGAATGTGCCATAATAGGGTGTTCTAGGCATATAGGCATAAAATAAGACACACAACTATTGCTGTATGTCTTACTCGTGGAGCGTATGAGACTCGAACTCATCACCTCGACACTGCCAGTGTCGCGCTCTAGCCAGATGAGCTAACGCCCCGTTGCCAACGTTTGCAGGCTTGCTTTCGTTTTTGATGGTGCAAATATAATGCATTATTCTGAAATAATTGCTATGTTTGCGAAAGAATTTGAAAAAATAAGTTATGCTGATATATAATACCACTTATCATGTAGAGGAAGGAGAAGACAAAAACTTCCTGATATGGATGCAGGAACACTATCTTCCTGAGGTAGAAAAGAACGGAACATTGTATGCTCCACGTATAGCCCGTATCTTGAGTCATATTGAGGAAGGAAGCATCTGCTATTCTGTTCAGTTTGAGGTAGAAAACTCTGCCAAACTGCATCGTTGGCATCAAGAGCAAGGAGTGAAACTGAACGAGGAATTACTGAATATCTTTAAAGATAAAGTGATTGGCTTTCCTACATTGATGGAGGTGATAGTGTGATACAACCGGTCAAAGAGAAAATAATATTGGGTATAGACCCTGGTACCACCATTATGGGGTATGGAGTATTGCGTGTGGCAGGTGTCAAGCCGGAAATGATAGCCATGGGAATTATCGACCTCCGCAAATTTGGAGACCACTATCTGAAGTTACGCCATATTCATGAACGGGTACTGAGTATCATAGAGAGTTATTTGCCTGACGAGCTCGCTATTGAGGCCCCTTTCTTCGGAAAGAATGTACAGTCCATGTTGAAGTTGGGGCGTGCGCAAGGCGTAGCAATGGCAGCTGCTTTGAGCAGGGATATTCCCATTACGGAATATGCTCCTTTAAAAATAAAGATGGCCATCACCGGAAACGGACAGGCATCCAAGGAACAGGTGGCGGATATGTTGCAGCGTATGCTGCATTTTCCTAAAGAGGATATGCCTACTTTTATGGATGCAACGGACGGGCTTGCTGCTGCCTATTGTCACTTTCTGCAGATGGGGCGTCCCACGGTGGAGAAAGGCTATCATGGCTGGAAAGACTTTATTGCCAAAAATCCGGATAAGGTGAAGAAGTGATAAGAATTGAAATGTAGAATCTAAAAATAATATCATGAAATTGAATGAACTTGCTATCATTGGAGTGGCCGCAACGACGGTTGTAAGCTGCACTCCCGCGAAGACGGAGTATGCTTCGTACGAACTTTACCCTGTCCGTTCGGGTAGTCTGACAGAGATGGAATATACACCTGCTGCCACGCAATTCACATTGTGGGCACCTACGGCGGATGAAGTTCGCCTGATGTTGTTCGAAGCAGGAGACGGAGGGCATGCCTATGAAACTATTTCAATGGAACCCTCTGAAGAAGGAACTTGGAAAACTAAAGTTGAAAAGGACTTGATGGGTAAATTCTACACATTCAATGTGAAAATCAATGATAAGTGGCTGGGGGACACTCCGGGTATCAATGCCAAAGCTGTAGGGGTGAATGGAAAACGTGCCGCCATCATCGACATGAAATCCACGGACCCCGAAGGATGGGCAGATGATAAACGTCCGGCATTGGCCTCTCCTGCCGATGTGATTCTTTATGAAATGCACCATCGTGATATGTCCATCGACCCGTCGTCGGGCATTGAGCATAAAGGAAAGTTCCTGGCACTGACAGAACAAGGAACGGTAAGTCCCGACAAGCTGGCAACCGGCATTGACCATCTGAAAGAATTGGGGGTGACACATGTACATCTCCTTCCGTCTTATGACTATGCCTCCGTTGATGAGACAAAGCTGGACGAGAACAAGTATAATTGGGGATATGATCCGCAGAATTACAATGTGCCTGATGGCTCTTATTCTACCGACCCCTACAAACCGGATGTTCGTATCCGGGAATTCAAGCAGATGGTGCAGGCTTTGCACAAAGCAGGTATCCGTGTTGTTCTGGATGTGGTGTATAACCATACTTTCAATACATCCGACAGTAATTTTGAACGTACAGTGCCGGGATACTTTTACCGTCAGCGACCGGACGGAACGTATGCAGACGGTTCGGCTTGTGGCAATGAAACTGCCAGCAACCGTCCGATGATGCGTAAATACATGATAGAGTCTGTATTACATTGGATTAATGAATATCACATTGACGGATTCCGTTTTGACCTGATGGGTATTCATGACATCGAGACAATGAACGAAATCCGTAAGGCGGCAACGTCTGTAGATCCGACTATATTTATATATGGTGAAGGATGGGCGGCATCGGCTCCACAGATGGCGGAAGATTCTCTGGCAATGAAAGCCAATACTTATAAGATGCCGGGTGTTGCTGCTTTCTCTGACGAAATGCGTGATGCTTTACGCGGTCCGTTTAATGACAATCATCAAGGTGCTTTCCTTGCTGGATTGCCGGGAGGAGAGGAGAGCATAAAGTTTGGTATTGTAGGAGCCATCAGGCATCCGCAAGTAAATAATGACTCTGTGAATTATAGTAAGGCTCCGTGGGCGGAACAACCTACACAGATGATCAGCTATGTTTCCTGCCATGATGATATGTGCTTGGTGGATAGGCTGAAAGCAAGTATCCCGGGTATTACTCCCGTAGAATTGGCAAAGCTTGACAAACTGGCGCAAACAGCCGTATTCACTTCCCAAGGTGTACCGTTTATTTATGCCGGTGAGGAAGTGATGCGTGACAAGAAGGGAGTACACAATAGTTTTGAGAGTCCCGATTCCATCAATGCGATTGATTGGAGACGAAAGGCGGAGCATGCAGATGTATTTGCTTATTATAAAGGTTTGATACAGCTTCGTAAGAAGCATCCGGCTTTCCGTATGGGTGATGCGGATTTGGTGCGTAAGCATTTGGAATTTCTACCGGTTGACGGCAGCAATGTGGTGGTTTACCGTCTGAAAGAAAATGCCAACGGTGATGCATGGGGAGATATTATAGTAGTCTTGAATGCCCGTAAGGAGCCTGCCAAACTTACCGTACCCGAAGGTAAATATACAGTGGTCTGCAAGGATGGCTTTATCAATGAACAAGGTTTGGGCACACTGTACGGCCCCGAAGTTGTTGTTCCGGCCCAATCGGCACTGATTATGTATAAATGATGATTGGATGATGCAGCAACATACAATACACATAGCGGGGGGCGTAGTACGCAACCCGCTTGTTCGTTTGACAGAGCCTGTCACTCTTGATTTCCTGGCAGGAGAACACATTGCCATTGTAGGACCGAACGGAGCCGGAAAGAGCCTCCTGGTGGATATGCTGACGGGAAAGTATCCTTTGCGTGATGGTGAGCTTACCTATGATTTCTCTCCCTCCCTCACGAAAACTGCCTATGACAATATCAAATACATTGCCTTCCGTGATACTTACGGTTCTGCCGATGCCAATTATTACTATCAACAGCGTTGGAATGCCCACGACCAAGAGGATGCTCCGCTAGTACGCGAAGTGCTGGGAGAGGTAAAAGACGATGCCTTGAGACGGCAGCTATTTGAACTTTTCAGCATAGAGCCGATGCTTGACAAGAAAATCATTCTTCTCAGCAGTGGGGAGCTGCGCAAGTTTCAGTTGACTAAAGCTTTACTGACTGTTCCCCGAATTCTTATCATGGACAATCCTTTCATAGGGCTGGATGCGCCTACCCGTGAACTGCTTTTTAATTTGCTGGATCGGCTTACCCGGCTGGGCGAGTTGCAGATTGTCCTTGTGCTTTCCATGTTGGATGACATACCTTCATTTGTTACACACGTTGTGCCGGTAGAGGAGATGAAGGTGGGCGAAAAGATGGAACGTGAGGAGTATGTGCAGGCATTCTGTGCGGGCAATCAGATGCGTATTCAGGAAGAGGCCGGAGCGTTGGAGGAATTGCAGCGGCGTATTCTCGATTTGCCCTACGAACATGCGAATTTCACTTCGGACGAAGTGGTGAAATTGAACGGGGTTAGCATCCGTTACGATGACCGTACCATTCTGAAGGAGCTGGATTGGACAGTGATGCGTGGTGAGAAGTGGGCGCTGAGTGGCGAGAACGGTGCTGGCAAGTCTACCTTGCTTAGTTTGGTTTGTGCGGATAATCCGCAGTCATACGCCTGCGATATCAGTCTTTTCGGACGGAAGCGCGGAACGGGGGAGAGTATTTGGGAAATCAAGAAACACATCGGTTATGTCAGTCCGGAAATGCATCGTGCTTATCTGAAGAATCTGCCTGCCATAGAGATTGTCGCTTCCGGTCTGCACGACAGCATCGGATTGTATAAACGTCCTCATGCCGAACAGATGTCGGTATGCGAGTGGTGGATGGATATTTTCGGTATTGCAGCCTTGAAAGACAAGCCTTTTCTGCAACTCTCCAGCGGGGAACAGCGTCTGGCATTATTGGCTCGTGCTTTTGTCAAGGACCCGGAACTGCTGATATTGGATGAACCGCTTCATGGACTCGATACATACAACCGCCGTCGGGTCAAGAAGATAATAGAGGCATTCTGCCATCGTCGGGATAAAACGATGATTATGGTAACCCACTATGAGAATGAATTGCCGCAAACAATTACTAACCGTTTATTCTTGAAGCGAAACCGCTGACCGAATAATATTGCGTCAGGGAAAGATAATAAAGGACTAGCGGGAACCATTTATGATGTAAATCGTTATATTTGTAATATCAACCATCTAAACATTTATATCATGAAGTTTTTTATTGATACGGCAAATTTGGAACAGATTCGGGAGGCCTATGACTTGGGCGTACTCGACGGAGTTACCACTAATCCTTCGCTTATGGCAAAAGAAGGTATCAAAGGAGTGGAGAACCAGCGTAAGCACTATGTGGACATCTGTAATATTGTGCAAGGCGATGTAAGTGCCGAGGTGATAGCCACCGACTATGAAGGCATGATTAAAGAGGGTGAAGAATTGGCAGCCTTGAATCCGCATATCGTAGTGAAGGTGCCTTGCATTGCAGAAGGTATCAAGGCCGTTAAATACTTCTCGGGCAAAGGTATCCGTACAAATTGTACTCTGGTATTTTCTGTCGGTCAGGCATTGCTTGCAGCCAAGGCAGGTGCAACGTATGTTTCTCCGTTTGTGGGGCGTCTCGATGATATCTGTGAGGATGGCATTGCATTGGTTGCGAAGATTGTAGAGATGTACCGTTATTATGGATATACCACCCAGGTACTTGCCGCCTCTATCCGTCATACGGCACATATCATGCAGTGTATAGAGGTGGGTGCTGATGTGGCTACTTGTCCGCTTTCGGCCATTAAGGGTTTACTTAATCATCCGCTGACCGATTCCGGTCTGAGGAAGTTCCTTGAAGATTACAAACGCGTGAACGGATAAACTTAAAATATCCTATAAGCCTATCTTTCAATGTAATTATTGACTAATATTGGTGAGAAATAGAATAAAAAGATTTATTTTTGCGCCTTATATTTAGATATACAATAAGGCACCGATGAAAGATAGGCTCATAGGATTTATTAAGACATACTGCTTGTTTGTCTGCATTTTTGTGTTGCAGAAACCACTGTTTATGCTGTTTTACAAATCGCTGTACCCGGATGCCTCGTGTGCGGACTGGTTCAGTGTCATTTGGCATGGGTTACCTTTAGACCTATCTCTGGCTGGTTATCTGACAGCTATTCCCGGTTTTCTTTTCATAACCTCTGTATGGACACTTTCTAAATCCCTTTATCGCATCTGGTGCAGCTATTTCCTCTTCATTTCAGTACTTATCTCCATAATTTTTACTGTCGATTTAGGATTATACGAGTATTGGGGGTTCCGTTTAGATGCTACTCCGTTATTCTATTTCTTTTCCTCCCCTAAAGACGCAGTGGCCAGTGTCAGCATTTGGATGGTGCTGGGGGGAATTGTGGCAATGGCTGTTTATGCTGTCGTGCTGTATGCTGTTTTCTACGGCATCTTGCTGCAGAAGAACCTGTTGCTGCAGATGAAACTGCCTTATCGTCGCCTGAAGGTGTCAGGTATATTGTTGCTGATGACGGGGCTGCTGTTTATTCCTATCCGTGGAGGCTTTACAGTATCTACCATGAATGTGGGGAAAGTCTATTTCAGTGCCGAGCAGCGTCTGAACCATGCAGCTATCAACCCTGCATTCAGTCTGATGGAATCTCTTGCCAAGCAGAAGGACTTTAGCAAGCAATACCGTTTTATGGAAGCTGCGGAGGCCGACCGGCTTTTTAAAGACATGCTTGAACCCGCAGTTGCCGGTGGTCAAACGGAAGAGACGGATTCTGTGCGGCAATCTGCCGATTCGCTGCATACTTTATTCAATACTCAGCGTCCCGATGTACTCTTTGTGATTCTTGAGAGTTTTTCCTCCAGGTTGATGACAGCTTTGGGAGGTGAGCCGAATATTGCCATCCATCTGGATAGCTTGAGTAAGGAAGGGGTGCTCTTTACGAACTTCTACGCCAACAGTTTTCGTACGGACCGTGGACTGGTGGCTATCTTGAGTGGCTATCCTGCCCAGCCCACTACGAGTATTATGAAGTATCCCCGTAAAACGCAGTCCATTCCTGCCATTGCAGGCAGCTTGCGGAAGGCGGGTTATGGTACCAAGTATTATTATGGCGGTGATGCCGACTTTACCAATATGCGTTCCTACCTGATGTCATCGGGCTTTGAAGATATTGTTTCCGACCAGGACTTTCCCGTAACGGAACGTTTAAGTAAGTGGGGGGCGCACGACCATCTCGTATTCAACCGTCTGCTGGAAGACTTGAAAACCGAAGCTGCCGAAGGAACTGCAGAAGAGAAAACTCCTCATTTCCGTGTCTTGCAGACCTCCAGCAGCCACGAGCCTTTTGAAGTACCTTTCCGTCGTCTGGAGAATGACCGGCTGAACGCCTTTGCCTATACGGATAGTTGTGCAGGCGATTTTGTAAGACAGTTCCGTGAGCTCCCCCAGTGGAAGAATACGGTGATTGTGTTTGTTCCAGACCACTTGGGAGCTTATCCCGAACATATCGACAATTTGTCGGTAGAACGCTACCGGATACCTCTGTTGATGGTGGGCGGTGCCGTCCGAGAGCCGAGGCGCATTGACGTCTATGGCTCGCAACATGACATTGCAGCCACGTTGCTGGCCCAATTGGCGCTGCCCCATGAAGAGTTTGTTTTCAGTAAAGATATGCTTAATCCCGCTTCCCCTCATTTCGCGTTCTTTACCGTACCCGATGCTTTCGGTATGGTGACAGCGGACAACCAGGTGATATTCAATTGCCAGGCAGGTGCTGTGGTAGTGGATGAGGGCACGGCAAAGGGAAAGAACTTGCCGTTGGGCAAAGCCTATCTGCAGAAATTGTATGACGATATAGCAAAAAGATAAAGGAAGATAATTAAAGTATAAGAGTATAAAGTATAAGAGTATAAAGTATGACAGCACTTATGGATGTCTTGCAAGGGGCGATAGATATAGACACAAACATATTCCTTTTCATCAATGGGATGCACAACACCTTTTTCGATTACTTTATGAGTGCCTACAGCGGTAAGTGGGTCTGGGTGCCGATGTATGCTGCCATTTGGTATGTGATGCTGCGCAACTTCCATTGGAAAGTGACTTTGTTCTGCATGGTCGGTCTGGCACTCGTAATTACCATTGCCGACCAGACGGGGGCAACATTGATACGCCCGTATGTGGAACGCCTTCGTCCCGCCAATCTGGAAAATCCCATATCCGACATGGTGCATATCGTAAACGGACATCGAGGAGGGCGTTATGGATTCCCCTCCTGTCATGCTGCCAATACTTTTGGCCTGGCATTCTTTGTCTGGTTTCTTTTCCGTAAACGATGGCTCACTGTGTTTATGATGGGATGGGCGTTGCTGACCTGCTATTCACGTGTCTACTTGGGAGTGCATTATCCGGGCGATCTCATCGCGGGAACATTGGTTGGATTGATTGCCGCATACATTGTATATCGCCTTTTCCTGAAAGTCAGCGGGTATAAGACCATGAAGAAAGTCCCCCATATTTATGCTCCCATATTGGTGGGCGGATTGACGATAGTTGGGATATTGATATATTCCACGGTGATGATATTGCAGGCTCAGAACTGATGATTTATCGTCACCATTGCTTCCCTCGGACGTATATTTAGTCGTGAAGTGTAGCTTTGCGTGGTGGAATACGTTGTGTAAGCATACTCTTTTTTGTTGAACAGGTTGTTGAGGCTTGCTTCCAATCTCCATTTTTTTCTTTTATAGATAAGGGATGCATCTGCGAACACGGTGTTGAGATGTGCGTCCCCTCCTAAGTCATTCCGGTAATGCTCGCCGGATAGCCGTAGGTCTACCTGCCCGATACTGAATGTGAGATGTAGCCGTTGTATGAAGTCCAGTAACGGGGTGAGACGGGTATCACTTCCTATCTTACTGCCGCCATAGCCTAATGTGGCATGATATTCCGCTTCAAAAATATCTGCGGGAGACCAGATTATTTTAGGCTCTGCTTTCAGATAATCATAACGATAGGTCTGCAGAAGACTTTGCCGGTTACCCTCGCTGTCAGCCAGGCGGGTAAGCTGTTCGCCATTGCTGCGACTGAGTAGTAGGGTGAGTGAGGTTTTCAAATGCCAGTCGTATATACCTTTGGACAAAGTACTGCTGAGATTCCAGCTATCGTTATGGTTCGGTAGTTCACGACGAGTGTAGACAATGGCATTTTCGGAAACACTCTGTTCGAAAAGAGTATTCCGGTTGCTGCGGCTGTAGGTTAGTGCGGCAGTGATGAAAAATTCCTGTACAGTGTTTTTGTACTCTCCGTAGAGATTGTAGGTTTGCATGAGGCTGGTAGGGAAAAGTCCGTTGCCGTCTCGCCAGGTGCGGTAATCAGTTTGGTAGAGTCCCGGATACAAGTCGGAGAAGTCTTCTGCCGAGCGTTTCAGACTGCCATAAAGGGAGAACGTCCAATGATAATCCAGTTTATAGCGCAAATACATGGACGGATTGAAGAACAGGAATGAACGCTGTTGTGAGAAATACCGATCTGCTTTCAGAGGAAGCGAAAGTGTAGCCAGCCATTTTCCACGTTCCAGCTGGAAGTAGGGGGTAATATGCAATGACAGATGCGAAGCATTGAAATCATTGGGCTGTCTTGTCGGAGTATATTTCAGGGTAGCCCGTTCTCCTTGTATTCCTGCCTTATATTGTTGGGTAAATCCATCATACTTTCGTAGATATGCGGCACTGTTATCTGTGTAGAAGTTGTGCTGGTTGAATTTACTTTTTCCTTCTTCGAGTAGTAAGGATGCAGGCTGGTAAGCATACTGTGTCGTCGAACGAAATTCCCAGGTTCCGCTTTCCCGGTTTCGGATAAGATTGAAGTAGTTTCCGGCACTTAGCTGTGACGTTTGCAGAGTTTGTCCCAGTTCCTCCGAACATCCGCGATTTATTTCTCCGTCTACGGTGAAGCGGTTGGATATATAATTCCGGTTGCTGTTATCTTCATAACGCAGTTCCAGATTAGCGATGTCACTTCTCAGACGATAATGGTAGGTTTCGTCTATTTGTATGGTATCTGTCGGTTGATAATAGATTTGGGTATTTCCCCGTTGCTGTCGGATTAGCTCATGAGTATATCCGGCTTGCAGGCGTAAGCTGCGGTCATCATTCCATTTGTACATACGGTTGCCGTTCAGGGTGTGGGTTTCATTGAATAATAAGCGATTCTTGTCTAATGGTGCGCTGATGCCCGGCTGGGAGAGAAAACCGGAAAGCGGAACTTGTTGCTGGCCATTTCCGGTCAGTTTGGTTTGCTCGTTGCTGAGGTCCTTGCCATTGTTATTTGTCTTGTAATTATAGACACTCTGTTTTCCTTTACCCAGTTGAAGGGCATTCAGTCTGCCTTCCCACAGGATTTTGTTGTTGTCACTCCATCCGGTTCCCAGAGTACCGTTTGCTATCCATTGATCGCGTGCTTTCGGATCCAGTTTCAGGTTCAATGCCACCTCATCGGAATTGATTTTTCCTTTCAAGGCCTTTACTGACTGATAGTTCTCCATGATTTCCGCACTCTTTACGGCTTTGGCACTCAGGTTGTTGTTGATTTGGTTATAACGTCCGCCTGTCACGTCCATTCCTTCCACAAAGTAGTGGTCGATGGCTTTCCCTTTATACTTAACCTGTCCGTTTTCATCTACATCCACGCCCGGAAGTTTCTTCAATACATCCTTTATGTGCACATCTTTAGATGAAGCAAACTGTGCCAAGTCATATCTCACCGTATCTTTTCGGGTATTGATACGTCCGGGACGTATTTGTACTTCTTTTAATACGATGGCTTCCGGTTGTAGGCTGAGATTCAGGATTCCTGCCGCATTGATATTCCGCATTTCTCTCTTATAGCCTAACAAAGAAATATTGAGTTGCAGCATTCCGCTATGCTTCCACGGCAAAGAAAATTGTCCTTTGGCATCGGTCAATGCATAGTCTATCGTTGTGTTTCCGCGTAATACACTAATCATTACAGCTTCCAGCGGTTGATCGGTTTCTGCATCTGTTATCTTGCCGCTCAACGTCTGTGCGTAGGTAGGCGACAAGAAACGAAAGAGAAACAGGAAAAATAGAATGATAGTTTTTTTATTCATACACTGCAATAATTGATTGTTTGGCAATTGAAGTTTGTTGTAATTTTTATACAATTATGATAATTTCATAATCCGTTGATTATCAATGTGTAAAAAGAGATTATTTAAGTATACGACTGAGTGGCATTCACTATACAACTGAATAGGGTTCAGTATACGACTGAAATGCATTCAGTATGCGATAGATTTCACGAATGCTTACGGGTGTGGAGAAATATTATCGTTCCAGTGGATTATAAGGAATGTTTTTCGGGTTCTTGGTTGCATTGCCGTGTTCATCACTAACCTTAACGGTGACGTTCGGCATGCTTCCGGTGATAAATCCTACCGGATCGGCATAATAACGTTCGTGCACTTTGTTGTATGCTTTGCGGTTCATCGGTTCGTGCTTCTTTCCGTCGAAAAGTATCGGCCGATATGTGTGGCATTGCTCTACACCTGTGGCAGTGAATGAATAATGCCCTTCACTGTCTTCGGCTTTCAGTATCAGTCCGGGCAGTCCGCAAAGCTTCCACGGACCTTCGCTGACGGGTATTTCTGCAGTAAACCATGCTGTCCATGTACGGCCTTTTAATTGACATTCGGCTTTGCTGCAAAGGTAGGAGAGGACACTATCGTTTTCTGCCAGTATCTTCCACTGCGGACGTTCATCCGTTTCTTCGCAACGCAGGCGCGTCATGCCTGCCACTTCATCGAGGGTCGTTACTTTTCCGGCAGGATAACCTCTGAAGGTTCGTTCGCTCAGTTTGCTTGTTCCGTATTGTTTCAGATGTTCATTAATCGTTTCCTGCGAGGCTTTATTGGCGAAGTCTATTGCCAGTACAGAGTCGCAAACATACTTGGTGTAACTGTAGAACTTAGAGAGATTTTTACCGACTTCCAGCATCATGGTTTCTTCCGTAACATTTTCCGGCTTTTCCGTATTACTGATACAGCGCGTTTCATATTGCACAAGGATTTGTGCTTCACCGATGGTATCATTCTGTATTTTCGTTCCATCAGAAACGATGATTTGTGCCTTCGCTTGTGATGCGAACAATATAGCGAGACACAGATTGAGGAAAATAATTCTTGCACTCATAGTTTTTACATTTTTAGAGGTTTTACATATTGCTTCCAGCGATTATTGTACTGCAAAACTATGCGGATTTTGCTTCAGAAGAGGCTGAAAGTTATTACTGAAATATTACTCAATGCATAATATCTGCCTCGCACGTACCTATATTTGCAAGCTAACTTCTACCTTTGCCGGTACTAAATGAAAGTCTTTCTAAGTGAGACTAAAAAAGAACAATTATGGAACAACGGATTAAGATCGTTTGGATATTCTCCATCGCATCGATACTGCTTATTACCTGCGGACAGGTCTACTGGTTGCGTAATCAGTATCAGTATATGAATGATGAACAAATCAATGGTATTTATGATTGCATCTTGCAGACCGCCCAACAGTATGACTCTATCCGTACTCCCCAACCCAAAAAGGTGCTTAGCAATACCAATATGTTCTTCTATCAGCTTAGCAAATCCATTGATTTGGAAAAGCGGACCACTATCGACGAATTAATTTTGGGTGTTCTGAAAGGGCGGGACTTGAAGAGCTTGGGCCAAAAGAATATAGAAACTCTCAAAATAGAGCAGCAGGACTCTGCCAGTACAGATGATAAAGAGAGAGAGGCAAAGCGTAGGGAATGGGCATTGGCGTTAGACACCCTTTTGCCGGAAGAGCGGCTCATTGCGAAGGATTCATTCAAAATCAATATGTCCGATAAAGATGCTCCTAATTTGAACTCTATTATTAATCTTTATCGTTTGGAGTTGGATGTGCCTTTTGCGTTGCAGCAATTTGATTCCTTGCTTGCCATACGTTTGGACAAACAAACGTTTACTACGCATCTGGTGGTTTCCGAAGATTCCATTTACCAGTGGAATGCGGAACTGAAACGGCAAGGTACATTGTTCAATCCATATATAGAAGTAATGTATCCTTATAATCCCCTGAAGCGCCAGTTTGTGCTTGTTTCCGTGAAGGTTTCACCTCATGTGGTACTTGTGCGTATGGGTTGGCAGTTAGTGGGCAGTACATGCCTGATATTTCTGCTGGGGCTTTGTCTGCTGTTTCAGATAAAAACCATCTTGAAGCAACGGCGGATAGACGAACTGCGAAAAAGCTTTGTAAACACTATGATACATGAACTGAAACGTCCCGTCCAGGCTCTGAAAATGTGTATCGCCTTTCTCAATGACAAGTCTATGCGAACAGATGAGAAAGCGATGGATGAAGTGATTCACGATTCCATGTCCGAGCTGGATAACTTGTCGGCCTATCTTTCAAAACTACGTGATATGACGCGTGCCGATGATGAACACACGCAGCTTTCCGTCCGTACATTTGATATAAAGACGAGTTTGGAAAAGCTTGTCCGGCTTTACCATGTTCCTGAGGGTAAGGATGTTGCTATTGAAACCCATTTCAGTTCGGAGACTCTGGTAACGGCAGACCCGGTGCATGTTTCTAATATTATCAGTAATTTGATAGAGAACGCCGTAAAGTATTCGGGCAAGTCTGTGCATATTGTTGTAGATTGCCTTTTGCAGGATCACCAATTGACGATACGGGTGTCTGATGATGGCATCGGCATTCCGGTTTCCGAACAGAACCGTGTATTCGATAAGTTCTATCGGGGCAGTAATCTTCCAGACCGTTCATTGCCCGGCATTGGTCTGGGGTTGAGCTATGTAAAGTTGCTGGTAGAGGCGCATCATGGGAGCATTTCTTTAAATAGTCAGGCAGGCAAGGGAACAATGATTGAAATTAATATTCCCCAATAAGTCCGTGCTAACCCGCATAATCCCTACTCTAAAATAACCAATGATATGAAAGCCTTGAAAATACTTTTTGCCGATGATGATTTGAAATATTCAATGCTGCTGAAGCGCTTTCTTGAGAAGGAAGGCTATGAAGTGACTTATGCCGGAAACGGGAAAATTGCTCTGGAACAATTTCCGCTCATAAAGCCTGATTTGGTATTGCTCGATATCAATATGCCCGGTTACAATGGCTTTGAAGTGGCTGAACGCATCCGCGAGACGGATAAACACGTCCTGATCTTTTTCCTTTCCGACCGTAGCGATAAGGCCGACCGCCTGCAAGGATTCCAACTGAAGGCGAACGATTATCTTGCCAAACCTTTCTATCCGGAAGAGCTGACAGCGCGTATCCGCGAGCGTTTCACTTCGCAGTTGTCCGGCGTGGCGGAGGATGAGATGTATGCTTTCGGCCATTCCGTATTCAATTACAGTACGAACGAGATTCGTACGGGAAATAGTAAGGTGCTGATTACTTCCCGTCAAGCCGATATCCTTCGCTTGCTGGCGCTGAATGTGAATAAGACTGTCAGTCGCGATACGTTGCTGGATGCTGTGTGGGGCACTGCCTCGTATGCCAACTCCCTTGCCTTGAATGTACAGATGTCCTATCTGCGGCGGTCGCTAAAAAACGACCCGAGCGTGAAGATTGAGTCGTTGATGAAAAAAGGGTATATGCTTGCCGTTCTCTGAAAACATCTTTATCTTTGGATTGTTATACAAACAAGACACTTCAAAAAAAAGAGAGCTTATGATGAGTTTAGGAGGATGGATGAATAAAGTCCTGATAGGTTGGGGGATAGACCCGAAGTTTGCCGATATGTTTGACGAGACGATTATTGCACTGCTGATGGTGGGGCTTTCGATAGGGCTGGACTATTTGTGCCAGGCAATCTTCGTTGGCGGTATGAAGCATTATACCCGGCGCTCTCCCCATCAGTGGAATACGTTGCTGATGAAACGCAGGGTGATACACCATTTGATACATATTCTGCCGGGAATCCTCATCTACTACCTGCTGCCCATGGCCTTTGTGCGTGGAAAGGAGATGCTTGAGTTCTCACAAAAGGTGTGTGCTGTCTATATCATTGTGGCGGTGCTGCTTACTATCAACGGCTTGTTGCTGGTGATGCTCGATGTTTATAACATGAAGGACAAGCAGAAGAACCGTCCGCTGAAAGGCTTCGTGCAGGTATTGCAAGTGCTACTGTTTTTTATCGGAGGCATCATAGTGGTTTCAGTGCTGATAGGCAAGTCTCCTATGACCTTGTTTGCCGGTCTGGGCGCATCTGCGGCTGTACTGATGCTGGTATTTAAGGACAGCATTCTGGGGTTTGTAGCCGGCGTGCAGCTCTCTGCTAACGACATGTTGCGGATAGGGGACTGGATAGCGCTGCCGGGTGGCGTTGCCAATGGAGTTGTAGAGGAGATTACGCTGAACACGGTCAAGATACGCAACTGGGACGAAACCATCTCGACCGTACCGCCGTATACCCTGGTGAACAACTCCTTCCAGAACTGGCGCGGCATGCAGGAAAGTGGCGGGCGACGGGTAAACAAGAATATCTTTCTGGATATGACTACCTTGAAGTTCTGCACTCCGGAAATGCTGGATAATATCCGCAAGGAAGTCCCCTTGATGGCCGACTATCAGCCTGCAGAAGGAGAGGTGCCAACCAATGCGCAGCTCTATCGTATCTACATCGAACGCTATTTGTGCAGCCTGCCGGTGGTGAACCAGGAGATGGACTTGATTATCAGCCAGAAGGAACCCACGACGTATGGGGTACCCATCCAGGTATATTTCTTCTCTCGCAACAAGGTATGGAAAGAGTACGAGCGCATTCAGTCCGACATCTTCGACCACTTGCTGGTGATGGTACAGAAGTTTGACTTGAAACTGTATCAGTATTCCGACTAATATATCAACCGGAACTCCGCATATACAGGCAAGTGGTCGCTGTATCCTCCTTGATACTTCATCCCGTAGTAGGTGCGGAAGGGTTGCTGCCCTCCGTATTTCTTGTCTCTTGTCAGTAGGAAGGGCAGGCAGAATACGTCTGCCTTCGCTTCCTCTGTATATAGCGGTGCGTGTTCTTGCAGCAGCGTACCCGATACGATGATGTGGTCCAGCAGTCCCCATTCTCCTTGATACTTGTAGCTGCCGAAGTGCTTGCGTGTCTTGGTTTTTCTTGCCAGTAGATGGTAAAGTTTTTGTGGATGTAGAGAGTCTTGCAATGTTGACGGTGCTGCTGCCTCCAACACCTCCTTTACCGATTTATTCTCCGGATAATCGTTGAAATCCCCTAAAAGGACTATTTGCGGATGTTGGCGTATCGTGTATAGGCTGTCTATGGCATGCTTCACCTTTCGGGCAGCCAGTAGCCGGTAGGGTTCAGACTCTCTTGCCCCTCTCGAACGGGATGGGAAGTGAGCTACCAGTACATCAAGCGTATCCCGGTTCAGCAACAATCCGCTGACGTGAAGAATGTCCCGTGTGGGACGGCTATTCTTCCGGGGCTTGTCTACGGGGAGGCTCTGATAGGAAAGCAGTTTGAAAAGATTACGTTGATACAACAGCGCTACGTCGATGCCGCGTTCGTCGGGAGATTGTGTCATCACATACCGGTAGTCTGCTTCGCGCAAGGCAGAGTAGCGGGTAAGGTCGCGCATCACACTGTCATTCTCCACCTCACACAAGGCAACAAGGGCGGGCGGCGTCCATCCTCCGGTGGCGATGATGACGCGGGCTATATTATCCAGTTTCTTTCTGTATTTAGAGTAATTCCAATGCCGGGTGGCATCCGGCAGGAACTCGTAGTCATTCTTTAGTGTGTCATGTCGGGAGTCGAATAGGTTTTCTACATTGTAGCTTACTATCCGAAACGTGAGGGTATCTCTTCCTTCTTGCCCGTACAGACTGATGTACGGGCAGAGAAGGAAGAGTATAACTCCTATCTTATGGATAACGTTCATACAAACTATTCCCGTTCCCCTTTAAGGAACGCGGGATATTTATTTCACCGGAATGTGCTTCAGTATATCCAGCAGATGGTCCCAGAACTTCTGTACAGTAGGAATCAGCATCCGTTCGTCGGGAGAGTGCACACCCTGCAGGGTAGGTCCGAAGGAAATCATGTCCAGTGCCGGGTATTTGTCAAGGAACAGTCCGCATTCCAGACCTGCATGGATAGCTTTTACCTTGGCATCTACACCGAACAAACGTTTGTAGGACTCAACAGCCACTTCCAGGATTTCTGAATGCGGGTTGGGCTTCCAGCCCGGATATCCGTCGCCGAACGATACGGCTGCTCCACCCATTTCGAATACAGTACGCACCATATTGGCAATGTTTTGTTTGGAGGAGGCGGTAGAGCTGCGCTGGCTGGTCTCGATGCGGATGATATGGCCGGGTTTCATCTTTACGGAGGCTAGATTGGTGGAGGTTTCCACCAGCCCCGGAATGTCTTGGCTCATGGCATACACACCGTGAGGTGCGGCATAGATGGTTTGCAGCAAGCGCTTGGCGGTATCTTTGTCAATGGCTTTGGGACGGGCTGCTTCCGATTCGAGCACGAATTGGAGGTCCGGGTCAACGACGGCATATTCTGCCTCCACTTCGGCGGCAAAGACATTCAAGTCTGTGCGCAGGGCATGCTTGTCTGCATCAGGTATGGCAATTACCGCGTGTGCTTCGCGGGCAATGGCGTTGCGCAGGTTACCGCCGTCTATTTCGCAAAGGTACATGTCGTACTTCTGGGATGCCTGGCTCAGGAAGCGGTTCAGCAGTTTGTTGGCATTGCCGCGCCCCAGGTGTATGTCGCCGCCGGAGTGTCCGCCTTTCAGCCCCTTTACCTGCACTTTGCAGCAGAAATACCCTGCCGGTACGTCCACTTCCCGGTAGGTGAATTCGGCAACGGAATCTATACCGCCTGCACAGCCGATGAAGAGCTCGCCTTCATCTTCGGAATCGAGGTTCAACAGAATGTCTCCGTTCATGAAGCCTTCTTTCAGGGCGAAGGCACCGGTCAGTCCGGTCTCCTCGTCCACGGTGAAGAGGCATTCGATAGGACCGTGCTCGATGCTGTCGTCGGCAAGGATAGCCAGTTCGGTGGCTACACCGATGCCGTTGTCGGCTCCCAAGGTTGTACCTTTGGCTTTCAGCCATTCACCGTCAATTTCGGTTTCGATAGGGTCGGTCAGGAAGTCGTGCTTCACGTCGTTGTTCTTTTCACATACCATGTCGATGTGCGATTGAAGTACGACAGTCTTGCGGTTTTCCATACCCGGAGTAGCGGGTTTCTTTATCAGAACGTTTCCGGCTTCGTCCACCTTCGTTTCCAACTTATGTTTTTCTCCGAATGCTTTTAAGTAAGCAATGATTTTCTCTTCCTTCTTCGAAGGGCGCGGCACTTGGCAGATTTCCTCGAAATAGTGAAATACACCAGCCGGTTTCAAGTCTTTTTTTTCCATAATTATCTGAATTAGCGGCTGCCTTACATGTGTTTATGCAGCCTTCATTATCAATTGTCAAATATCAATTCTCCATTAAATTAACCACTTATTGCTAAATATGGTTAAATTGATTGACTATTTTATTCCCCTTTCTCTTTTTTTAGAGTAAAAAAGGCGAGTTAGTCCAACCAAAGCCCTATATTTGCACCCACAAAAATAGTAAAAACACTATTTTCATGTAACAAAATTAATGGAAATGCTTGATACAATATTGATAACTCTGTTAATAGTTGCTATTTGCATTGTTTTATTGGGTGTAAAGGTCTTTTTTGTGAAAGGCGGCAGGTTCCCTAACGGGCATGTCAGTGGCAATAAGGCAATGCGCGATAGAGGTATCGGCTGTGCGCAGTCGCAGGACAGAGAAGCACAACGCAAGTCCCGTTTTTCCATTGATGAACTGGAAAAAGCCTTAAACGATAGTATGAACTAATTTTAAAAAACAATATTTATCAATTATGAAGAGATTAAACTACCTCATGAACGGTCTGGCAGCTCTCGCACTGATCGTTTTATTTGCTCAATGTGCCGGCAATACTGATAAACAGACAACAAACGCTCCTGCACAAGCCGGCGGATTATCGGAAATGAAGATTGCTTATGTTGAAATAGATACGCTTTTGGCAAAATACAACTATTGCATAGACTTGAATGAGGCTATGGTGAAGAAGGGCGAGAATGTCCGTCTGACATTGAACCAGAAAGCCAGCGAACTGGAGAAGCAGAAGCAGGAATTCCAGACAAAGTATCAGAACAACGCTTATCTTTCTCAGGAGAGAGCACAGCAGGAATACAACCGCATTGCAAAGTTGGAGCAGGATTTGCAGAACCTGAGCAACAAGCTGCAGTCTGAGCTGATGAGTGAGAATGAAAAGAACAGCCTGCAACTGCGTGATTCTATCAATGCTTTCCTGAAGGAGTACAATAAGACAAAAGGTTACAGCATGATTATCAGCAATACGGGTTTTGACAACCTGCTCTATGCAGACAGTGTCTACAACATCACCCGTGAGATTCTGGATGGTCTGAATGCAAGATACTCTTCTCCGGTGAAGAAATAATATTTATCCTATGATATAAAAAAGGATGTGCTGAAAAGTACATCCTTTTTTTATAGGCCTCTCCCTCGCCCCCTCCCCCGTAGGGAGGGGAGTTTTGAAGTGTTTGTATTTTGTAGGACTATCTCTGTCCCCCTCCCTACGGGGGAGGGGCTAGGGGAGAGGCTTTTAATGCTCCGATTGTACGCTTTACCCGCTCCGCAGTAGTGATGGTGTGTGTGTATTCATCAATATGTACCGTTCCTCCCATAGAGACGGCGGAATTGTGATAGAGCATGGAGCTTTCGATATTTTCCCTGGCGGAGAAATGAAACTCGCGGATACCGGTTTCTCGGGCAATGTGGGCTATGTTGGTTTCATTCACCCCACAGCCTGCCAATAGGATGATTCGGTCTGATGCTTGTTGTTGGAGTTCTTTCAGAAGGGGAATGCCTCGCTCTGCTGTAGGTTGCTGTCCGGAAGTTAGGATGCGGTTGCATCCTAATGCGATAATATCTTCTATTGCTTTTTGTGGATTTCTGCATACATCGAAAGCACGGTGGAAGGTGACGGACATCCCTTGTGAGGCTTCCATAAGCTGCTCCATCAATGGAATGTCTACATCTCCCTCTGCCGTCAAGCAACCGAACACGACTCCGTCAGCGCCTAGACGGCGGGCATTCTCTATGTCTTTCAGCATGATGCGCTGTTCGGTGGAGGAATAAAGAAAATCTCCTCCGCGGGGACGGACAATGATATGCAATTTGGTCTGTTGCAATGCTTCCCGTGCGATGAGGATATCACCGTATGAGGGGGTTGTCCCCCCCTCGGGGATGCCTGCGCACAGTTCCACCCGGTCTGCTCCGCCGGCTTGTGCGGCAATACAACTCTCTACGGAGTTGGCGCAAACTTCAAACTGATAATCTTTCATTTTGTAAAGTCATGGTTGTGGTGCAAAAATAAGAAAAGGGTGAATACGAATTCACCCTTTTCTGCATTTATTTTCTTTTCTGATGTTACTTTGCGTAGCTCACTGCACGTGTCTCACGGATAACGGTAATCTTCACTTGACCCGGATAAGTCATTTCGTCCTGAATCTTCTTGGCGATTTCACCGGAAAGGTTCTCCGTCTGCTTGTCGTCAATCTTGTCTGCACCGACAATGACACGCAGCTCACGGCCTGCCTGGATGGCATATGTCTTTGTCACTCCCGGATAGGACATGGCCAGTTGCTCAAGGTCGTTCAGGCGCTTGATGTAGGCTTCTACGATTTCGCGGCGTGCTCCCGGGCGTGCTCCTGAAATGGCATCGCATACTTGTACGATGGGGGCCAGCAGGCTGGTCATTTCCACTTCGTCGTGGTGGGCACCGATGGCGTTGCAGATGTCCGGCTTTTCCTTGAACTTTTCCGCCAGCTTCATACCATAGAGTGCATGCGGCAATTCCGGTTCCTCATCGGGCACCTTGCCTATATCATGCAGCAGTCCGGCACGTTTTGCTTTCTTCGGGTTGAGTCCCAGCTCTGATGCCATCACAGCGCAAAGATTGGCTGTCTCGCGTGCATGCTGCAAAAGGTTCTGGCCGTATGAAGAACGGTATTTCATCTTACCGATAATGCGGATAAGTTCCGGATGCAGACCGTGGATGCCCAGGTCGATAGTAGTGCGTTTACCGGTTTCGATGATTTCCTCTTCTACCTGCTTGCGTACTTTGGCAACTACCTCTTCGATACGTGCCGGGTGGATACGTCCGTCTGTTACCAACTGGTGCAATGCCAGACGTGCAATCTCACGGCGAACCGGGTCGAAAGCTGACAATACGATAGCTTCCGGAGTATCGTCTACCACAATTTCCACACCGGTGGCAGCTTCCAGGGCGCGGATGTTGCGGCCTTCGCGACCGATGATACGTCCCTTTATTTCATCTGATTCGATGTGGAATACGGTTACTGAGTTTTCAATGGCTGTTTCCGTAGCCACGCGCTGGATGCTCTGTATCACGATGCGCTTGGCCTCTTTGCTTGCTGTCAGTTTGGCGTCGTCCATGATGTCGTTAATGTAGGACTGGGCCTGCGTTTTGGCTTCTTCCTTCAAGGATTCCACCATGCGCTCTTTGGCTTCTTCGGCAGAAAGTCCGGAAATGGCTTCCAGCTTTTCTATTTCCTGACGCTGCATGTGCTCCAGTTCTTCTTTCTTCTTGTCCACGATGGACAGCTGGGCTTCCAGATTTTCTTTCACGGCTTCTGCTTCCATCTTCTTGCGCTGGATTTCTTCCTGGCGCTGGTTCAGTACCAATTCGCGTTGTTTCAGCTTGTTTTCTGCCTGCTGTATCTTTTGGTTACGTTGGGCCACTTCTTTTTCCAAGTCCGCCTTCTTGTTCAGGAACTTTTCCTTTACTTCCAGCAACTTATTTTTCTTAATCACTTCCGCTTCCGCTTCCGCATCTCTCAAGATACCGTCGTATTTGTTTTTCAGCCCGTGCTTGAAGAACAAGTACGAGGCAAACCCTCCGACAATGAAGCAGGCAATGGATAATACTATTGTAACTACTGTCATTTTATTAATTTGTTTTTAGTGTATAAATAAAAAAGCACTGCATAAAAGCTTGCTTTGATGAAGGGCAAACTTTTGTACAGTGCGCGAATTTCTCTCTTTTACCGACCCGACGGAGGGATTGTAGCTTATTGTTCCTTGAAATAAGTCTCCAATACCTCTGTCAGTTCCTTTATTTTAGCGGTATAGGGTTCAGTATCATTACGGTCCTTCAACTGAAGGTTTTCTAAAGCGAACTGATAGGCCACCATGGCTATAATTCTCTCTAGAGACACATTCTGATAATGCTCCCGATACGCATTGAGCCTGATATCTACCTGCTTGGCGGCTTCTCTTACCATTTCCTCGTCCTCACGGTTGATTGTGAGAGGGTAGGAGGCTCCTGCCATCTGCAGGTTTATCTTTATCTTATCGTTCATACATCCTCTTCTCTTTATTCATTCAACAAAGCGATGCATTTATCGACTTCACGCACTAATTTGGACAATCGCAGTTTCGTCTCTTTCACGTCACTGCCGTTAAGGCTGATTGTCGTAGCTGTTTTTAGGTTCGTGTAGTTAAGTTCCAGTTCCCGGTATTCAGCTTGTACCTTCCCGTATTCCTCCTCTTTGGCTTCAAGAAGTTGCTTTAGCTCAGCATTTTCGCGTTTTAATTCATCGTGCAGATAGATTAAATGCCGCAGTCTGGCTTCAAAGGTACTTAATAGCTTCTTTTCTTCGTCTGTCATCACTACACCAAAATTGTACACAAAAATACGATTTACTTGGAGATTACAAAAACTTTTCGGAGAAAATGTGTTGTAGAAGTGCCGAAATAACCGAAATGGCCTATGAAAGCCTGGTTTCGGGGGATTGAAAAGGGGCGGACTGTTTATCAAAAGATAGGATATGTAGATAGGTGTGGGACTATTGGTTTTCTGCAAGGATTCTCTTCCTTTCTTTTCAAACGCTTAGTATTTCTGTTGCTAACTATTAATCGTCCGACAGTTGTTGAATTATCGTCCAACAACTGTCGGACGATAATTAGACATATGTCGGACGATAATAAAACGATTATCGGACGATTAATAGTTAGTAAGGCAGGAATTACTTTTTGCTGTTTTCGGAACTACTGCTTGGGAATGATTGGAATAATCTATAGTAAAAGAGGATGCAAAGAAATAAATAAAATAATTTATATAATAGTTTGGTTTATAAAATAAACTAATTATATTTGCAACATCTTAGATTGTCAATCGGGGAATATGTGCTGAAATGAATAAGAATTTAACTGATTAAAGATTATGGAAGATAAGATATTTGATATGGGGAAGCAGAAGCCGGTTGCCGGAGTGGTACGGGATAGTTGGCAGCATCAGCTTTGGTGGATATTTACTGTACTAACGGTGATGTGTTTGTATTGGCTTTCCAATATCGTGTTGTGGGTTCCCTGGAGTCATAGCCCCCGGTTGGGTATGTTGCTGATGCTTACTGTAAACCCTCTTTTCTGGGGGATAGGCATTTATGCTTGCTTGTCTTGTGGGAGTAATGCCGGGAATCTGATGAAGAAGGCGTTGTTTGTATCATTGGTTGCTGTGGGAATATCTTTACTTTCGGATTTTCTGTTTTTTGCAGTATGCATGGAGTCAAAGGATGTATGGCATATCACTACTTTTTATGGTTATGCCTGGTTGGTGATACTGGCTTTGGGTGAGGCTTTCTTTTTGCGTAAAAGCTTGTTGGCCAGATGTTATGTGGTGACGGTGAGAGTACTGCTGGTTTTAGTGGGCATTCTACTGTGTTTATGGATTCTTCAGTATATTCTTGTTTAATTCTGAAAGGAGGGAATATGGAAACCTGGTTTGTGTATATGCTTACGGCCAATTGGCTACTGATGCTTTTCTTGATATTGAATGTATTTGATGTTGAATAATAAATCTATTGGTTATGAATGACAGAGTGTTGAATGAGAAGGAGAGTTTGGAACTCATTGCTCAAATGATACAGAATACGAAGTCCCGGATGACTCGGAATTCCGGAGCTCCTTTTCTGATATGGGGATATACGACCATAATAGTGTCGTTATTGGTTTGGTTTCTGTTGAAGGAAACGGGAAATTATCATTGGCAATGGCTGTGGTTTTTGTTGCCGGCTATTTCCCTGCCTTCTACTTTATGGATTGAGCACAAACAGCCGAAGATGATTAAGACTTATATTGACCGTATTGTAGGATATGTATGGGCGGTATTCGGATTAGGGGGCTTTTTTGTTTCCTGGGTTTCCATCTTCTTCTGGAATATGTCTGTCCTTTTTGTCATATTGCTGATGATGGGAATGGGGACGGCACTGACGGGACTGATTATAAAGATGAAGGTGGTGACAGTGTGCGGAGTGGTGGGAGCTTTGGCCTCTGTGGGGTGTATCTATGTACACGGTTTCGACCAAATACTGGTTTTTGCATCGGCTTTTGTTTTTATGATGGTGATACCGGGACATTACTTAAACGGAATGGCAAAGCAGGATAAATAAATATTTATTGATTATGGAAGACAAGAAACTGAACGAGAAAGAGAGTTTGGAACTCATCACTCAGATGATACAGAATACGCGTCGGAATTTGGACACAGGTAGCGGAAACATGTTTTTAGTGTGGGGATATGTGAGTGTATTGGTGACATTGACGGTGTTGGCGGGTGTGTACTTTACAAAGAATCCTCTCTGGATGTGGGGATTTTGGGGAATTCCCGTTATCGGGTATTTACTGACATTTCTTTTGATGCGTAAGCGTCAGAAGATGGTAAAATCTTACATTGACAAGATTTTAGTTCAGGTTTGGAGGATGTTTGGACTGATTTGTATGATATTTGTATTGATGGCTACGGATCTTGAACGGTATGAGGTTATTCTTCCTATGGGGGCTATTGTCATGTCGATGGGAAGTATCATTACGGGTTGCATCATTCGTTATACTACATTTTTTATCTTTCCGGCTATGGGGCTTATGTGGGGTATGAAGAGTTTCTTTGATGCACTGAATTCCGGAACGTCATACGTGTCTTTGGTTTGGTTTACCGGTGTGGTGGTCTTTGCCATGATTGTTCCGGGGCATATTTTGAACTATAAAGCCCGGAAAGAAGTTCACAACAGAAAGTGAGGTATAAGATGAAGACAATAAATAATGTTTTGGACAGATTTCTGCTCTCCTGGAAATTTATGGTATGGATGATTGTTTTGCTATTCATTTTATTTCCGGTTGCAATAAAAGAAGTTCAATGGGAATCTGTTGGAAATATGGTATTCTATACGTTGGGACATGCTTTTATTGGGGCTTCCTTTGTTGGGAATATCTCTCTATGCATTGTTGAAAAATAAATGGAAGAATAAAATTTGATATGTTTAAAGAACTGAACCCTTTGCTCCACAGTGAACTGCGGCTTGCGGTGATGTCGTTGCTCATCAGTGTTGAGGAAGCGGATTTTGTCTATATCCGCCAACAAACGAAAGCTACGGCAGGAAACCTCAGTGTGCAGTTGGATAAGCTCAGCAAGGCGGGTTATGTGGAGATAACAAAAACTTTTAAAGGAAAAATGCCTTGTACACTTTGTAGGATTACTCCGCAGGGAGTGGATGCCTTTGAAGAATATATAGAGGCGTTGAAATCTTATCTGGTGGGAAAATTATGATTTTCCTGAGAATTTGATGGGATTGATGGAAAATGGCAGTGTCTGATTAAAAACAATGAGAAATTATGAAAAGGAGTATTGTTTTATTTGTCCTCTTGTCTGCATTTGTAGTAGGCGTATGTATGGTCAATGCGGCTTGTGGAGCCTCATTGTCAAGAACTGAATCTGATGATGTACTGGACGGCATTCAGAAAAAAATTGAACTGGCTATGAACAATTGCTTTGTTCAAAATACTGCAGCTCCGCTCGATAGTCTGTTTACAAAGCTGAACAAACTTGAAGATGGGAATGGTATGGTTCCGTATTGGAAGGCTTATATTACCTACTATAAAAGTGTTTTCTATTTGAAACTTGGAAAGAAGGAAGATAGTGGGAAAGTGATAAAGGAAGCCTCCGCTATTTTGAATGATATAGGGAACAAAACTTCTGAAACCTATGCCTTATTAGCGCTTGTGCAGAGTTTTTCCATTCAGTTTGCTTCGGGTATGGAGGCAGGAAGAATATCTGCTGGCATTCGGGAAAATGCTGGGAAGGCTTTGGAACTGGACTCTACCAATGTAAGAGGTTGGTATGTATTGGGCAGTAACGATTATTACACTCCGGCTAGTTTCGGTGGCGGGAAGAAGGTGGAATATTATTTGAAGAAAGCTACTTCATCTCCTGACAAGAATACAGATGATTCCAGCCTGCCTACCTGGGGAAGAGAATACGCCTATGCTCTCTTGATTCAATACTATATGCAGAACGATAGGACGGATGAGGCCAAAAATTGCTTGCTGATGGCAGAGAAGGAGTATCCGGACAGTTATTTTATCGGCGAATATAAAAGGAAACTGGACGAATAATTTATCATTCTTCTGGAACCACTGTGTATTTAATTGCCTCAAAGGTAGGAATCTTCAAAAAAAGGTTTCTACCTTTGTCTTTTCTTCAAGGAGTAATTTTTTGAATAGGTAGGAACTACAAACAATGAATTGATATGAGAATCTTGGTTACTTATGCCGTACAAGGCGAATTTACTGAATTGAAATTTCCCGGACTGATAGGGGAGGAAGAGGTGCAGGTTGGCTATCTCCGTACCGGTGTGGGAAAGGTGAAATCGGCTTTTTATCTTTCTGAAGCGATAAGCCATGCGCAACCGGACTTGGTGGTCAATGTGGGTACGGCAGGGACTATCCGTCACCAGGTAGGAGATATTTTCGTATGCCGTCATTTTGTGGACCGTGATATGCAGAAGCTGGTGGAGCTTGGTATGGAGTATGAGATTGATTCAATGGATTTGTTGTCCCAAAAAGGATATTGTTTACACTGGCCGGCAGGCGGTGTATGCAATACGGGGGATACTTTCTTGACAGAACTCTCGGATGTGTCCGGTGATGTTGTGGATATGGAAGCCTATGCCCAGGCTTTGGTATGCCGTGCCAAGAATGTTCCTTTCATTTCGGTGAAGTACGTGACGGATATTATCGGGCAGAACTCCGTGAAACATTGGGAAGACAAGCTTGCCGATGCTCGGAAGGGGTTGGGAGAATTCTTCGAAAAATTGGGAGGAGTTTGATTAATGTGCTAATATGCCAATGTGCTAATTGGCTGCGCTATGTGTATATTAGACTCTCACACCGCAGGTCATTGGCACATTAGCACATTAACCACATTAGCACATTCATTTATCTCAACGTCTTGAATGACAGTATATGCCAAGTCACCCCCACAGCGACAAGGAACAATACTATCTTTATTTCTGTTAGTGGAATCAAGAAGAAGATGCAGTAAACCATTGTTCCCCACATCAGCAGTAGGGAGATGATTTTGGCACGTAGAGGGATGGCTTTGTTCTCGCGGAAGTTGCGGATGTAGGGACCGAGGCATTTGTGGTTCAGCAACCATTGGTACAGTCTGGGTGAGCCTCTGAAGTAGAGTGCTGCCGTGAGCAGCAGGAAAGGCGTGGTGGGCAGCAACGGCAGGAAGATGCCGATGATGCCGAGTGCCAAAGAAACTGTTCCCAAAATGATGCAGACGGTTTTCATGCGGCAAATGTAGGAAAAATAATAATATAGATAATATGTATGCGAATAAAGTAAAGAAGGTTGTTGCCGTCCACGACTTGTCGGGAGTCGGACGGGTGTCTCTGACGGTGGTCATTCCCATCCTTTCGTCTATGGGTTTCCAGGTGTGTCCGTTGCCTACAGCCGTATTGTCGAGCCATACCCAGTATCCGGAATTCTCTTTTCTGGACTTGACGGATGAAATGCCGAAGATTATTTCCGAGTGGAAGAAGCTGGAAGTACAGTTTGATGCCTTTTATACCGGCTATCTGGGTTCTCCGCGGCAGATACATATTGTTTCTGACTTTATTGATGACTTCCGCCGACCGGACGGTCTGGTTGTGGTAGACCCGGTGTTGGGTGATAACGGACGGCTTTATGCGAACTTCCACGAGTCCATGATTGATGAAATGAAACATCTCATCACCAAGGCCGATGTCGTTACCCCCAATCTGACGGAGCTGTTCTATCTGCTGGGTATTCCTTATAAGGAGATGAATACGGATGAGGAATTGAAGTCATACCTTCGCCAGCTTTCCGATTGTGGTCCCGAAGTGGTGATTATTACCAGTGTGCCCGTACGGGATGATAAGCATAAGACGTCCGTGTATGCCTATAACCGGAACGGTAACCGCTACTGGAAGGTTACGTGTCCTTACCTGCCGGCCCATTATCCCGGAACGGGGGATACGTTTACCAGTGTCATCACCGGGGCACTGTTGCAAGGCGACAGTTTGCCCATTGCCCTGGACCGTGCCACGCAGTTCATTCTGCAAGGTATCCGTGCTACTTTCGGATACGAGTACGACAACCGTGAAGGTATACAGCTTGAAAAGGTGTTGCATAATCTCGACATGCCGATTCAAATCTGCAGCTATGAATTAATTTAAACCAATCTCATCTTATGAAAAAGAAAATATTCTTGGCAGTGTTTCTCTGTTGCGGCATGTTTGCAGCAATGGCGCAGACTGCTGCCGACTCTCTTGCCATCGTTTCTGCCGATTGGCAGACTGAGCCCCTGCAGAAAGGGATGCTTTATAAAAAGGCAGTATTCAGTTCTTTGTATGGAGTTCCTCAGGAAGTGTCTATTTTTGAAATATCCCCGAAGCGCTACCGTTTCGATGTGCTCGTCCACAATCCCAAGGAGGAGACCAGTATAGCCGCCCGGCATGCAGGTGCGGTGGCGGCCATCAATGGCTCCTATTTTGATATGAAAGCCGGAAATTCCGTCTGCTATCTGCGTAAGGACGGGGTGGTGATAGATACTACCTCTACCGGGGTTCTGGCAACAGTGTCCAATGGAGCTGTACTCATAAAGAAAGGCAGGCTGGAACTGATTCCCTGGAGCAAGCAGGATGAAAAGGCATGTACTTTGAAAAAAGGCACTGTGCTGGCTTCCGGTCCTTTGATGCTGAAGGACGGGCAAGTGTGCGACTTGTCCGGGACTAATCGGAATTTTGTAGATACCAAGCATCCTCGCAGTGCTGTGGCGCTGACAAGAGAAGGAAAAATCCTGCTTATTGTTGTTGACGGACGTCGGAAGGGAAAAGCGGAAGGCATCAATATACCCGAGCTTGCCCATATGATTCGTGTATTGGGTGGGGAGGATGCGTTGAATCTGGACGGTGGCGGTTCTTCTACGCTGTGGAGTGGGGAGTTGCCGGATAAGGGAATAGCCAATACCCCGAGTGGCAGCGCAGAGCGTAAGGTTGCCAATTCTCTTTGTGTGTACGAATAAGATAGGGAAGTAAATGGATAAATCTTAAGTTTTTTGTAATTTTGCCGTCGCATCGAGGTGACATTAGATGCGGCAACTTATTATATTAATTAGCGTATTAACAATATGTACACAGTCATCAAACGCATGGAAGTGTCGGCTGCCCATAGCCTGAAACTTTCTTATCGCAGTAAGTGTGAGAATCTGCACGGTCACAACTGGATTATCACTGTCTATTGCCGTTCCAAAGAGCTGAATGCGGACGGAATGGTGGTAGACTTCAGTCACATCAAGCAGGTGGTAAAGGAACAGCTGGATCATCATAATCTTAATGAAGTGCTGTCCTTCAATCCCACAGCCGAGAACATAGCCCGTTGGATATGCGACCAGATACCCACTTGCTTCAAGGTAGAGGTGCAGGAGTCGGAATCAAACATTGCCGTCTATGAGGAAGATTAATGAGATATTCTACAGTTTGCAGGGAGAAGGATACCATACGGGTACCCCGGCTGTCTTTATCCGTTTTTCCGGTTGCAACCTGAAGTGCCCCTTCTGTGATACGCAGCATGAGGACGGCATACTGATGTCCGATGAAGATATCGTAACAGAAGTCAGTAAATACCCTGCCGCTACCGTGATACTGACCGGTGGAGAACCCTCCCTTTGGATTGACCGTGAATTTGTGGATTGTCTGCACCAGGCGGGAAAGTATGTCTGCATTGAAACAAACGGTACCCGTCTGCTGCCGGATAATATAGATTGGGTGACCTGCTCTCCCAAGCAGGGGGTAAAGCTGGAAATTACGCGTATGAATGAAGTGAAGGTGGTGTATGAAGGGCAGGATATTACTGTTTATGAGCAGTTGCCCGCCGGGCATTTCTTTCTTCAGCCTTGCTCTTGCAGCAATACGGCCGAAACGGTGGATTGCGTGATGAAGCATCCTAAGTGGAGACTTAGTTTGCAGACACATAAGCTGATAGATATCCGGTAGGCATTTATAAAACGAATAATGGCTGTAAGCAATGCTTACAGCCATTATTCGTTCATGCACGGGAGGAGAGGCTCGAAGTACAACGACAAATTGTAACCTTCTTGCTATCCTTGATTTTCAACATACTACGAATTTATACTTTGGTTATTAATCTGTTGTGGTGTCCGAAATTCGTCCGAGAATAAATTTCGTAATTATTTTATTAAGACTCTTGTATCTGTAAGAATTTCAATAAGTTCTTGCTTGCAGGTGGGCATTTTGCCTTCATAAAGTTTTTTTGTTGGCAAGGTGCTCAAATCTTCGATGACCATTCCTATGGGATGTCCTTCAGAATCATAATTTTCCCCATCATTTACGGCATAATATATTGCAATGGAATTTCTTGTCGCAAGACATTCTTCCTGCTTATCTTGAGGTTCATAACCTAATAATTCTAATTCTTTTTCAATGTTAAATACTTCCATAATACTGTTTATTTAATATTTATTGATTATATATTCTATTTCTCCAAATCTGATCCGCTTGCAATAGCACATGTTGCATTGCCTTCCTCTGGGACAAGTTTTTTAATTTCTTTAATTCTCCCTTTTAACTCACCGACTTCCATGAGTAGTTTTTTATTTTCATTTTCAAGCTGATTATATTTCTCAATGAAAAAAGAGGAATCGATGTTAGCATTTTGAACCTTATTATTTTCAAGTAAAACACTTCCTTCTCCCGTTATAATTCTCATGATATTTACAGAAGGATATTTGATATGTATATTTAGCAATACTTCCGTTGTAATGTCCTTCTTCAAATTCGCAATATAGGGACGACTCATACCAATAGTAGTACTCATCTCGCTTGCAGAGATGTTTAGAGCGTTGCATATATCTAAGAGACGCTGTTTAATCATACTATAGTCCTAATAGATAATAAAAGTTAATATGATAAATATATTTATTCTCATATTTTATATTGATAAATATATTTATCATATTTGCATCGTGTTAATTAATTCACGTAGCTAAGTTAGTTAAACGAGAGTTTAAATCAATAGAAAACTTTAATTATTTATCAATTATGGTATTTACAGACTATATGAAGAGCCTGCCTAATCAACAGCAAGAAACTATCAAAAAGTTGGCAGAGTTGACCTATTCGACTCCGGCAGCAGTGTATCGGTGGATAAATGGTGAGAATAATCCTCCGCTTATAAAGCAAAAGGTTATTGCCGAATATTTGAATAAAAGTGTAGAAGAATTATTCCCACCTAAGGATGTCTCAGATAACTAACATCGAATTCTACAACACGCCCGAAGGGGATGTGATGATGAAGGAGTTTGGGCAGCCGGCGGTTGTACTTAAGGATTCCGATAGGCCGACCATTGAATATATGCTTTCCGTTATCCGGGATCGATACCCTAAAGCACATGCCCGGCTGATGCAGCTCTATTCTGCCAGCACCATGAACCGGTGGCATTATGAATTTCGGGTAGTCCACCGTTTCATCCGCTGCAACTTTGGCGAATATGACCAATATAACCTTGACATCAACAAAGATGGTCTGTTTGTATTCGAGGAGGTCAAATGCCCACTACGGGGTGAATGCGAACATGAAGGCGTGATTTGCCGTCCGGAGCTTAATACAACATTGACAGACCGCGAGATGGAGGTGTTCCGGCTCATAGCCTCCAACTGCCAGACGGATGATATTGCGGCAGAACTGCATATCTCGCCTTGTACGGTAAACCGCCATCGGGAGAATATTAAAGCGAAAATCAGGGTTCGCAATGTCGCTGAGATGGTTTCTTACTGGCATCAGAACCAAATGAAATAATTAACCTATAAAATAAAATGAATATGGAATTGAATATTGAGAAAGCGAAAGCATTGTTTCCGGATGCGATTAAATTGCAGCTTCGTATTAATGGACCGGCTACTGTTGTGGATATACGCCGTTTGTTGCCTAATAGTGTCGTCATGTTATCCTGCAAGATTAGCAAGAACTACGCGAACGTCATTTACAGCGAAGGAGCTGCGAAACGTATGTTCCCGGATGTTTCCAAACTGTCCGGAGAAGTGAGCATTGATAAACATCGTATTGCCTATATCTATAGGGATGGCAAGAGAAAAGGTGTCAAACTCTTGCTGAATTTCCTTCCGAAGTCAGATAGGCGGCTTATTGATATTCTGGAGATGTCATTCGGGGATAAGATGGTGCAAGTGAGCGAGTATGCTGAGTGCGATATGGGTTGCATCTTCTTTGAGAATACAGAATCGGAGGATGTGGAAAGGGTCTTGTTGGCCTATTGAATGAGTAATGGAAAATGCAAATGATATGACTATGAGATATTTTATAGACAACATCAAGACTTATGCCAGTGTCAACAAAAAAGGCAGGGCATTACAGATATACGTGCAACAGTTTGACCGCCATCTGATTGCCGATGAATGCTCGCTGGATGCACTGAAGTGTGACATCGAGCACCAGATTAAGGCTATGAATGAGAAATACCCACGCAGCCGTCCGGTTCGGCTCGAGGTATATGAGAATGCCAAGGGTGGACAGTGGACTATTCTTGTGGAGCATGACAGCGACAGCATTGTCTGCATCATATCCTATGAAAAGGTGATGGGCTATTATACCTTGGCAGATAAGATAGATGAATTTGCAAAAATAGGACAGTGATGAGTAATGTGACTATTGTTTTATGGATATTGCTAAAACAGAAGAGGGAGCGTCCTCCCTCTTCTTTACTTCGGCGAATGCCTTCTTTAAGATTTTGATAACCTTATCATAATTTGATATTATGGAGAAGACATTAGCCACGATAGTCGTTACTAATAATATTTCTTCCATGTTTTTTCATGATAAAGTTTTACGGCAATATCGCCTAACATTTGGCAGGGATTTGAACCCACGAAATGTTTGTTTGACATTTCCTTCCATAGTCGCAAATGCTATGGCAAAAATAATTAATAAAATTATAACAATAAAAATATATGGAAACTAAAATTGTTGCAAGAGTGAATGGTGTAGATATAATATCTATGAGTGACGAACAAATGGTGCCCATTCGTCCTATATGCGAACTGCTGGGAGTGGATGTTGATAGTCAAAGAAAGCGCATAGAACGGGATGAAATTCTCGGTTCAACTGCGGTCATCATGACCGCAGTTGCCGGTGATGGCAAAGAACGTGAAATGTATGCCATACCCTATATGTATGTATTCGGCTGGCTTTTCTCTATTGACATATCAAGAGTAAATGATAAAGCCCGTCCTGCTGTGTTGAAGTATAAGGAAGAATGCTACCGGGCGCTATACGAGCATTTCACCGAGCCACAGACTTTCCTCAAGCAGAAACAGGAAGTCATGGAGAAGAAAGTAACCGAGTACCAGGAGTGCCAGCGCCGCTTCAAAGATGCTCAAAAACTGATGAACGAGGCTAAGGCTAATCTTAATCAAGTGATGAAACTCACTATTGAAGACTGGCGTGCTAATAATCGTCAACTGAACTTACCATTTTCAACAGAAGAAATCACAGAAGAATAAAATAATCCGGGCAAAATGTATTACCATTCAAAAATAATCGCTATGTTTGCAGTGCTTATCATACATATTCTACTAAATGCGGGCAGCGAGCTTGCATTTTCGGTGCAGGCATTTTTTATGCCCGGACATATTGTGTACCATATATGGTATCCGTGTACCCCCGTGTGGAGCGTTAATGCGCCCACAGCATTTAGTAGATGTGATAAGCAGCGGGAAAGGCACGGATACTTTCATTTTAAAAACTTATTGTTATGCTTGACAATGCAAAAGTTTCCACCGCTGCTACTAACAGCTTCGGAACGTCCACCCACGAAACGGGTACTTCTTCCATCGCCCTTACCGGCAATCCTTTCACCGACCTTGCCGCCTACGGCATCGACCTTCATGGGTGCACCATTCGCTACCTGCGTTCGGCCAACCAGAACGGCAATACAATTACTGGTAGATTCAATATCTCCGGTCGTGAAGAGACAGCAGGTGCCACCAGTTATGAAGCTCTTATTCTCTTCTTGGTCGCAAAGAACAAAGAGCGCCGTCGTTACGTGGCGGAATGCCATAAGCATAAGCGTGAACGTTATCATGCATCCTGGCTGTCTCGTCATCCGGGCATGGTGTTCTATAACTGTAACGTCACCATCATGTAGCCGTTTCCCCTATCCGGCCATTTCTCTTCTTCTTGCACGGCCTGCTTCAAAAAGCAGGTTGTGCAGGATTTCTACACCCATTAAAAAACAATTCAAAACAAGAATACAATTATAAACCAATGGATAATGAGTTACAATGCAAGATATGTGGGAAACCGATAAAAGGTGGTTGCTACAATGCTCCCGATGGACCTTTTTGTGTCGATTGCTGGGATAAAACTATCAGCGAGAAAGTTAAAAAGGATTATGAGAAACAAGCCTTAAAGAGATTGCAGGCTATTGGTCTCGGTTTTAAAACAAATCAGTAATGAATAAAAAAGAAATATCAATGAAAAAAGGACAGAAAGTACGCATCCTGCGTACCAATCAGGTAGCAACAATCGTCGAAGTGGAGTTAATTCGTAAAGGTGGCAAGGTACACCGCTACTGCCATCTGAAGACAGATAACAAGCCGGACTTGTGGTTAGACTCTTCAGAACTTGGCAGCGTGGTGGAGGAAGTGAAGGTCTCGGTAGTTGATGACCGGAACCGGGAACTGCACTTGGCTATATGCCAGGACTACTCCAAGGATAAGATAACACTACATCTTACCGGCAAGAATCCGGATAATCTGAAAGAAGCTTCCGGACTATATGCGAGACTGATGAACTTGTTCATTGGAAGCCTGAAGGAAACGCGGGAACTGTAGGAGCAGATAACGTCCTTGATAACTCTCCTATAAAACAATTCCTTTGTACCAAATTAAATCATCCGCAATATGATTAAAGCTGCCGATATCTATAATGCTACCCATGATGGGTTAGACATTATTTTGTACTATTACCCTCAGGCAGAGGGGTGCATAGACAATAAGAAGAAATTCAAGCGTCGTCCCGATGAGGATGACGCCTCTGCCTGCCTCAAGAAATATGATGACTGCTACAAGGTCACTGATTTCGGGGATTCTGGCACGGCCATGAGTCCGATTGACATCTGCATGAACGAGGAGAATGTCCGTTTCCCGGAAGCGGTTGCCTTGCTTGCTTCCAGGTATAACGTGACCGATGAACTCAAACGTTCTGTCAATAAACCGGATATTCGTAAACGTCCGGCCACGGCTGATGAAGCCGAAGGTGCCAGGTTCTTCGAGCTTGAAGAGAAGTTTACCGATGTACAGTTGCAGGTGCTCGGTCCTCGGGTCAGGCAGGAGCACGTCGATGCACTTCACTGGTATGTGGCCAAATCCATATCCTATGTCCGCAACCGTGAAGTCACCACTAAATATACTACGCCTACTTATCCTATCTTCATGCGTGAATGTGCTGTTACGAAGAAAGACGGTAGCACTGACAAGTTCTATAAGGTATATGAGCCTCTGAATCCGGATAAGCAGTGGCGCTTCAGCTATACGCCCGATGGGGTGAAACCCAAACAGTATATCAACGGTTTTGCCGAGCTGCAGAAGGCTTACCGGGATTTCAATGCCCAGGAAGAGAAACTGTTTTTCAATGATCCGAAGAATAAGGATGCCCAATACAAGGAACAGAAGCTGAAGGAGGCCTTTATCTGTTCCGGAGAGCGTGACGCCCTTTGCATCCGCGCCCTCGGTTGTCATCCGCTATGGTTCAATAGTGAGACCTACAAAGTCACTCCTGAAGAGATTAAGGAAATCTATAAATATGTGGAGCGTATCTACAATATTCCGGACATCGACGACACGGGCGTTCGCAAAGGGACGGAACTGGCCCTGCGTTTCCTCGACATATATACGATATGGCTTCCCGGATGGTTGCGGGGCTATCGCGATCAACGGGGCAAGCCACGCAAGGATTTTCGTGACTTTGTGGATTTGCGCCCGAAGCAGGAGGATTTCCGCAACTTACAGACATTGGCCATGCCTGCCCGGTTCTGGGTGGATAGCTGGAGTGAGCGGAGCCGGAAAACAATTTATGAAGTAAACTCCGCTTACTTGCATTATTTCCTCACGTTGAATGGATTCTATACATTGAAGGACGACAACTCCAAGGATGCGAGGTATATACACCGTAACGGTTGTATAGTCAGTGAAATCAAGGCAAAGGATATTGTGGCGTTTCTCAAGCGGTTTACCATCGAGCGTTATCTTCCGGTAGATATTCGTAACCTGATTCTGAACTCTCCACGTACCGGAGAATCATCCTTGGCGCAGCTTGATGAAATCAACCTGGATTTCCGGAGCTATACCCCCAAGGAGCAGTATATGTTTTTCAAAGGTGAGACCTGGGAAGTGAGTAAAGACGGTATCAAGTCGCTACATGGGCAGATACCTGACAACCGCAGCGCCTGGGAGTCGAATGTGATACCTCATAAGGTGAGCATTCTTCCACCCATGTTCGAATGGTCGCACAGAAAGGACCCGGAGGATAGGGATGTGTTTGATATTACTGTCAAGGAGCATAAGAGCTGTTTCTTCAATTATTTGATAAATACCAGCCGTCTGTATTGGCGTAATGAATTGGAGTATGCCTGGAGGGACAAAGGGGTAGACGAAGCTGACAAGTACCGGGCAGAGCATAAGTTTGACATTGCCGGGCCGCTGCTTTCCCGGGATGAGATACGAGAGCAGAAGCAGAACCTGCTCAATAAGATGTTTGCCATCGGTTATAATATGCACCGTTACAAGTCGCCTTCACGCGCGTGGGCACTTTATGCCATGGATAACAAGATAGGTGAGGATGATGAGTGCAACGGGCGTAGCGGCAAGAGTTTTCTGTTCAAGACATTCCGGTTCTTCATGCGGACGGTCAATCTCTCCGGACGTAATCCCCGCCTTCTTGATAATCCCCACGTGTTTGACCAGGTAGATGTACATACTGATTTTGTTTTGGTGGATGACTGTGACCGTTATCTGCCGATGAGCCAGTTCTATGACAATATCACTTCCGGTATGACAGTCAACCCCAAGAACAACAAATCATTCTTTATAGAATTTGAAGAATCCCCCAAGTTTGGTTTTACCACCAACTATGTACCGCGTGAATTCGACCCTTCTACCTCGGCACGTATGCTGTACATGGTATTTTCGGACTATTACCATCAGAAGACCGAAGAAAACGACTACCTCGAGAGCCGGACCATTCGTGATGACTTTGACCGCAACCTGATGACGAATACCGACTATGGAGAGGAGGACTGGAACTGGGACTTGAATTTCTTCGCCCAGTGTCTTCAGTTCTATCTGGCCATGGTGGACCGTAATGTCAAGATACAGCCTCCGATGGATAATATTCTCAAGCGCAAGCGGAAGGCTGACATGGGGTCTGACTTCGAGGATTGGGCTTACTGCTATTTTTCCGAGGATGGTGAGAATCTGAATACGCCTCTTGTACGTGAACAAGTCTATGATGATTTCATTGTCGCATCCAAGTCGAAAAAGGATTTTTGGAAAATGCAGCGCTTCACCAAGGCTTTGCGCAGCTTTTCTGAGCTATGCCCGTATATTGCCGAGATGAATCCCGCAGACTTGTTGAACAAGTCGGGGCGGTATCTTCAGAAGGTGGACGGCAAGACCAAGGAGATGATTTATATGCGTTCAAGACAGACGAATGGAGAACCGGCGGCATTCGTTCCTCAGGTAGAAAGTGATGATGGAAACGCTCCGTTCTGATTACATTAAGCATTATGACCGGTTTCTGCCGGAGATGCTGCAAACGGAGCAGTCGGCTGCCTATATCCGTCAAGTTTATGACTATCTGGAGCTGATGAAGCCGGGCACCATCCTGAAACTTCAGGCAGACAAGGAGGAGCTCCCTTGGATGCTTGTGGCCGTTGGCGCATTTCTTCCTGCACAAGACCATTGGATGGACTTTGAGTTGAACGACGATTATACCAGGCTGCGACGGAAGCCGCTACCGCCTAATTTCCGCGAGGTCATGAAGAACCGACATCCGGTATAGGAGTCACACAGTGAAGCCGTGGGCACAATTGTCCGCGGCTTTTACTATTCAATAGGACGCCGGGCATACCTTTGCCTTTGGGTTTCCCACTCCCTTTCCCTATTTTCTACCAAATTATTGTAACTCTGTAACCGATGTTTGAAAAAGAAGATAAATCATTTATAAACAATAAGTAACAAAGGTTACATCTTAGGTAACAAACATTGGTTACAAAAAATAAGGGTTTGTTACTTTAGTCGTATGAGTGGGATATCGGAGTCAATGTCACAAATTTGATTATTGGTAACAAATGGGTATTGTGAGCTTTGTTACAATCTTTTTGTTTGATAATCAGTGAAATATACTCGAATGGTTACACGTTACAAAGTTGCATAATTTTCTAAGCAAAATACTCAGAACACTGTATGGAGCAGAAGATATAAGAGCATGTGGAGTTAGCAAATGTAATTATATTTTGTATTTTGACTGTTTTGGCGCTGATTTTGGATAAAGTGTCTGTATTTATGTGTATATTTGTCTGCATATAAATGATTTACCCTATGAGACCTAATGTGATAATAGAGTTGAAGCCTTATCTCCATGACTATTTGTATCATGAATTCGGATGCAGGCCTACTGATGAAGGTGTGAATGTGACTGCTGCCAATGATATTGGCAAGTTCATTCAGGCCATGGTCACTGTTACGGACAGACCGCCCAAGCAGGCTATCAAGGAGCATCCGATAACGTTGTATCTTCCTATTCAGGAGTGGAACCATTTTATTCTGCAGGAGAACTTCATCTATATACCGGAATGGAAACAGCGTATGCTCCAGAGCTATATCGAAGCCTCTTTCCGCATACGTGTTCGGGAATACTTTGTTGCTGGCTATGAGAAGGGGTATAAGCAGGACCGGATTATCCGGGCGTTCCTGATGGCATACAATATCAAGAACAATGCCATCAATTACGATGCTGTCAAGAAGTTCGACTACCGTAATAGGCAGCGGATGGTCAAGGAGGTGAATAGGGATATTCAATTGTCGTTGTTCCCTTGACATTTTTTAGCAGATTAATTATTAAGTAAAAAGCAGATTTTCAGATAAATAACTCTTAAAATATAAGTGAGAAATGAATATCGGTGACAAACGTGCCCAAATATGTGCCATGGGATTTATTCCGGTTGCGGCCTCGGTGGTCAGAAATATGCCGGGTGTGGAAACGATTCAGGTTTCAGGAGAATGGACGCCGATTCCGGTCTCTTCCGGGGAGTTCAAGGAAAAGAATGTTTCCGGGGAATTGACGGAGCAGGAGCTGAAAGCGGTGGTTACTGATACGGGAGCCTCATTTTCCAATTCGCTGCGTGATTTGCTTTGCCGGGAGGGACTGGTCCGCTTGAAATTCACCAATGGTACCGAAAGGGTGGTGGGAACCGACCAGTTCCCGGTAGTGGTGACGCTTCAAGAATCTGCTTCTCCGGCAGCCTTTACCCTCTCTTTCAAGCGCAGCAGCCCTGAGCCGGCCAAAATATTGAAGTCCTTTTAAGCGGTTGGTGCCATCGTACCTTTGTATCGGATTAATAAGGTACAAAAGATAATGGCATTTTCAAACTTATATAGTGCAGTCTGCCGAGGCAAATGGTTCGTTTCCTTCCGCGAGGTGGAATCGAACTTGTTGCTTGTAAACAGACTGTTGGAGCATGGCATAGACAACCAGGATAATAGGATACTTGCCGACAGAGAACCGGTGCCGTTGATGATTGCGGCAGCGGGCGGTCGAACGGCAAGGCTTTCCGGTGGTTATGCTGACGCTCCCAAAGGCAGTACGGCTATTATTCCCGTTCATGGTACCCTGCTTAAATACGGTACCTATTGCAGCTATGGTACAATGGAGTATGCCGACCTCATCCGCGAGGCGGCTGATTCCCCGAATATCTCTTCTGTTTTATGTGACATCGATTCCGGTGGCGGTGCAGTGGATGCCATTGCACCGCTGGTCGATGCCATCCTTTATGCGCGTGGCAAGGGCAAGGCAGTGGTGGCTCATTGTGACCTCTGCGCTTCTGCCGCTTATTATGCCGCTTCCTATTGCAATGAAATCATTGCGGCCAATGAGGTGTCTGCCGAGTTCGGCAGTATAGGTGTGATGATGAGTTTTCCGGATTATGCCAAGTATTATGAGAGTGCAGGCATCAAGGTGCATACCATCTATTCCAACCTCTCTGATTACAAGAACGCTCCTTTCGAGGCAGCCAAGAAGGGAGATTATGCTTCCATCCGTGATGAGGAACTGGACCCGTTGGCCCGCGACTTCCAGGAGAACGTCAAGAAGAATCGGGGAAATTGCTTGAAGCTGGAGACTGAAGGATTGCTCCGTGGCCGGATGTTCTATCATAGGGAGGCGTTGGAAGTGGGGCTGATAGATGCTATCGGTACCCAGGACTATGCCGTACAACGTAGCCGTGAGATTGATTCGGAAATGACTATTAACAATTATATCAACTCTAAATCATAGAATTATGTTTGCAAAAGTGATGAGTGTAGTGCTTGGTTTCTTGGGCATCTCTGCCTTTGCCAAGGATGAGAAAGGCAAGTCCATCCTGCTCTCTTCTCAAGAAGAGGAACTGAAGAACAAGTACGGTGCCGTATTCGTCGAAGCCTTCAAGAAGGACCTCGCCGAATTTGAGAAAGACGGCAGAAATGCTGAAAGTGCTGTGACCGATGAGGTGAGAGCGCAGCTGGAGGCTGAACGTGACAAAAATGCGCAGGAACTGGCAAAGGCACGCAAGGATTTGGCCGACCTCGATGCCAAAGTGAAAGCGCAGGAGAAGGACATCGCCTCGAAGGATGCCCAGATTGCCAAGATGGCCAAAGAACCTGCACCGGATGCGGGGCAGCAGGTTGCAGGAGACAAGAACGAAATGGGTAGCAAGTTCAAGCCGGACATGAGCCTGGCACACAACCGTTATTTGGATGCCGCGTTCAAGGGAGCGGCATATAGTGGTAATTCGACCATTGAGACTACCGAGCTTCAGAAAGAGTTCGGCAAGTATGTCTCTTCCGAGAGGTTGGAAATACTCAAAGGGCTGATGGGTACCACGGAGTCCACCAAGTACATGTCAACTCTGGTGACGGACAAAACAGAGGTTCGTGCGCAGCAGGCTGCCGTTGATTCAGTTCTCCAGCAGTTCGTACCGAAGTGGACGCCTAAGGGCAAATCGAAGTTCACTCCGTTGACCATCAAGAACTACAAGTGCAAGATAAACGTTCCCATCACTCCGTCAGACATTATGGAGGATATCCTCGGTTATCTGTATGATGAGAATCTGAAGCCGGAAGATATGCCGGTAGTCAAGTATATCTTGTATCAGCTTATCTTCCCGAAATTGGACGAAGAGCGTGAGGTTGCTTTGGCGATCGGTGAGTTCAAGGAGACCAGTGCCGTTAAAGATGGGGATGCCGCTACGGATGCCAACGATGTGATGGATGGCTATGTAACCCAGCTCAAGAAGCTGAAGAAGGCTAATAATGATAAGATTACCTGGCTGCTTGACGGTGAAAAGCTGGAAGACGCGACCTTACTTGCCCAAATTGACAAGGCAGTGAGTGAGGTGAAGCCGCTGTATCGGAAAAAGACCATGTTTATCCATGCAGATCCGGATCTGGTGATACGTTACAGCAAGGCATACCGTGAAAAATATCCCTGGCTCAAGAATGAGGACGGTGAGAAAATCAGGGTGGATTTCTCCAGGTTCACGTTCGCACCGCTTGAGGGCATGCGCGGTACCGGAGCCTTCTTCATTACGCCGAAGGAGAACTTCAAGCATTTGCGCAGCCGTGACCCGCAGAGCGCCAAGGTTTGGATGCAGGGTGAGAACTACGACGTGAAGATATTCGCGGAATGGTGGGAAGCTGTCGGTTTCTGGCTGGCAGAAGCTATCTTCGCTTATCTGCCGCCTGAAGAAACAGACAGCTCTTCTGAGGCATCGTCCAGTTCTTCTTCCAGTTCCGGTGCAGGTGTTTAACTATATTAATATAGGAGGTACATATATGTCAGAAACAACATATTCAATGGTGTCGGTGCCCAAGAAGTCATCGAATGCCGGACGTCCGAAAGGGAAGAAGTCCTATATCGAGATTTTCCGCTGGGAAGACGTCAAGACTTATACGCGTGATGAGAAGGGAGTAAAGGTGACGGCATTTGAGATGATGCCAGGTAAAAAGCCCATAGCGGTGTATGCTACGGACTCCACCATCAACATCTACCACTCCAGCGAGGGAGAGGATGATGCACGTGGGTTCATCCACCATGTGGATTATGAACATCCGGGTACAGAGTTGGAACACGATGAATTCGTGAACAACAATATCAATGAGAATCTGGGGGCAATCGTGTTCGGTTGCTCTGGTGAGGATGCGAAGATTGCCGGTACGCCGTGCACTCCGCTGAAGATGACCAAGGCCGATTCCCAGGATAACAAGGAGGGTGACAAGAATACTATCAATTTGGCAAGTTCCTTACGCGGAGGTACTATCGGTCACATCGCCAAGAGCCTTGTACCGGCTACGGACAACGAAGAAATCAATGCCGTTTTGGGATTGGGTGAAGCGTCGTCTTCTTCCGGTGGTTCAGGAGTTTGATTCATTTCTGTTTTAAAGGTTGGTTATTGGAGAGAGGCGTTTGCAGTGCATTCGCCTCTCTTTGTGTCCTTTTACGAACTATGTGGAGACGATATTTTTGTATCGTATTAAAAACTTTAAATTATGGCAACAAAAAAGAAAACAGCTAAGACCGAGGATGTGGCCGTAGAACTGAAACCGGTAGAAGAGAGTGTGGAACAAAAGGATGTGCAGGCCGTCGATAAGGCGGTGGATGCGGTGGAGGAACCGGCGCCGGCGCGGTCGGTTCAAGACCATGTGACAGTGGTTATTCCTTATTGCAAGGAGTTTGCACAAGGCAAGGAACTGCTTTTTGCACTGCGTTCCTGGCAGAAGAATGTACGCTTCGGCATCAATGTGGTGGTAATCGGTGACCGTGAAGATTGGTTCAGCGAAGAGATTACCTTCATTGAGCACAATCGCGTCTCTGACAATGCACAGGTTGATACGCTGGCCAAGCTGAAAGTGGCTATGGAATCGCCCGAAGTGACCGGACGTTTCATCTGGACCAACGATGACATCTATGTGATGAATCCTATCGACCTGGCTCATGTGGCGCTGCCCAAAGTCAATGGAATGCTCGTTCCGCTTAGATTCAAAGGGCTTTATGCCGAGAATATGAAGCGGACGAAGGAACTGCTGGAAAAGAGTCAATTGCCTTGTCTGAATTATGGTACGCACACACCCATGTTGTTGGATAAGGGATGTCTGGCCGCCATGTTCGAGCGATTCCCTGAACTGGAGGAGGGGGGCTATCTGTTTACTTCCGTCTATTATAATTCTCTTCCTTATCCGACACAACCCGTATATCTCAACTGGCCGACAGACCAGGTGTTGCTTCCGGTGGTTTCACAAAAGCCGGATGAGAAGAAGGTACTCGACCTCTTATCCCGCAAGATGTTTATGAACAATGCGGTATCAGGGTATTCACCATGGTTGGAAAAGTTTTTGGAAGGGGTGTTTTCGGAACCGTCGGACTTTGAGGGCTGAAGGGCATTGCCGGAACCGTCATCACGGAAAGGACCCGAGTCTTTCCGTGATGAGTTTCCGTTTCTCAATGCCCCCGATTGTCCGATGGAGTTGGAGGCACTCGCTTCCCGCAAGTTCAGCAAATACCATGCCTATGTGCGGTTACATGCCAGGCTGAGGGATTGTACCTCCCTGCAGGAGTGTGCCGATGTCAGCCGCCAGGTGATTGACAGCTACATGGATAACCGTATGATATGGCAGGAGCTGAACTATTACAAGGAGCATCACACACTTTTGGGCAAGCATCCGGCTTTTGCGGAGTTCCGTCGACGCAGTGAGTTGCTCCATCTTCCGGTTAAGGAACTGGTTCGCCGCCAACAGCAGGTCCAGAACAATATCTGGCGGGTCAAGTCTGAGTTGGCCAAGGGTGACAAGCCGCATTTGGATGTTGTCCGTCGCGAACGGTTGGCAGGATATGAGAAGGAACTGGCCGACATTAACAGATTATTGGAATGAGCTATTACTTCAATCTTGAAGAATTGCGTAGGGAAATGTCTGATGCCCGCCTCTTCTCCCGTCGGTTTGAAACCATGTTGACATTCAAGCTGAACAGTTTGAAAGAGTTGTGTGGGCGGCTTCCACGGGAGAATGAGGCGTTTTTCATTGAGACAAAGAAAAGCTTTACGGCATTCACTTTCATTGTTTATCTGATTAAGAATGCCGGGCAGGTGAGGCACTTGTATATAGCGACCTATTCCACCAACGAGCGTATCATCAACGCGTTGCTCCGTTGGCGTGAAAAAGGGTTGATTGGCAGTATTCATCTGCATATATCGGAGACCATCAAGTTTCGTATGCCGAAGATATACGAGAGGTTGATGCAGCTCCATCAGGATGGAGAGATAGAGCTTTCATTTGCATGGAGCCACAAAAAGATTACCTGCCTGGACACATCGGCAGGTTTCTTTGTGGTCGAAGGCTCCGGCAATTATGGCGAGAATGCGATGGAAGAACAATACGTATTCCTTAAAAACAAAGAAGTATATGAGTTTCGTAGCGGACGAATTGGTTAAGTGGCGTGACAGCCCGGCATGGTATGACCGTATCGACCTGGACGAGTTCGAGCGGTTGGCAGGTATAGGCTATGAGCCGCGGCAGATTGCCATGTATTACCATGTACCGGAGAATGATTTTCTCTGGTACTTCAATTTGGTAGGCTCACCGTTGAAGTACCATTATGAACGTGGGCAACTGCTTCAACGGGCCAAAGAGGGGCTGGCCATGGCCGCCAGTGCGGAGACCGGTGACAATGTGACCCAGGCACAGCGGTTCGACAAGTTCCGTCAGGCGACCGGGTACCGCAATTCCATTAACAAAATATTTTATGACGATATAGGCTGATGTTCGATAAATCTTACTTTGAGACCTTGCAGGATTACCTTGCCTCCGGCTGCACCATGGAGTTGACGGACGAGGAACTGGACTACTACAACGTGCTTTATGCACTGGTAGGCATTAACCGTAAATATGGCAAGGATAATGCCGTGGCTTTTCTGATGCACGAACCGTTCAATGTGGAACGGATGCGTGCCCGACAGATGTATAGTGAGGCTATCAATCTGTTCTACCTTTGTGATACCATCGAGAATGATGCGCACCGTAACATGATGTATGACAATCTGATGAAGGCGGCCCAGGTGGTACTTCAGAACGCCACCAGCGCCAAAGATATGGAGGTGTACGGCAATCTCACGGTACAAGCGGCAAGAATCAAGCAGTTGGATAAGCCCGACCCGATAAAGCCGAAGGAGATGGATGAGAAACCGATCAAGGTCTATGACCTCGACCCGAATGCGGTGGGATTGCCTTCTGCCAACCGCAACCTGCTCGCGGCACAGATTGACGGTATGCAGGATATTTCTGCACGGGAGAAGACTCGTCTCAAGAGAGATGCCAATATAATTGATGTTGATATAGAAGAGATGCTCGATGACCAGGAAGAAAAAACTAAAGATATCGGATGATGTGGAGGTGCGCTATTCCAACTGGATGGCGCAGCTCATTGCAGTGATGCAGCCCTGGTCGCTCTATTGGATTGCCGGGCGTGCATCAGCCAAAACGGTGCAGGTGTTGGCTGAACGGGTGCAGGAGGTGGCGCAGGACTGCCCTGGTGCACCGTTTGCATGGGTGGCCGATACGTATTCCGATTTGCATAAGAATGTGGTTCCCTCGCTGGTGGACGGATTGTCGAAGCTGGGGTGGGAGCAGGGCATCCATTATGTTATGAACCAAGAACCGCCGAAAGAGTGGCGCGACCGCATGTACAACGTATGTTCCGACTGGCGCAATACCATGGTGTTCTACACCGGTTTCAACTTCACCTTCATCTCTTTGGACCGTCCGGCCATCGGTGCCGGTCGTTCCTATGTGGGGGTGTTCGGTGATGAAGTGAAGTATTTCCCGGAAGAGAAGTTCACGAACTTGCTGAAGGCCGTGCGTGGGTTCCGGGTCAAATATGGCGATAGCGTATGGTACCGCAGCCGTACACTGACGACGGATATGCCGAATCCGAACCACCTGGGTGAATACGACTGGATTCTCAAGCTGGCCAAGCAGAATGACAAGCGGAAAATCCTTCTCATGTTGCAGGCCGGCTTTGTCTATAACGAGACGAAAAAAGAGTATGTGGCGGCTATGCAGCGGTACAAGGAATTGAAAGATGCTTTCCGGAAAGACCGTTCATTGCAGGCCAAGCTTGATACAGCAGAACGTTCCATGGTGCTTGCAGGCAAGAACATGAAGCGCTGGGAGGAGCGCTGGATTAAGACACGCCGGGGCGTATCTTTCTTCTTCATCTCTTCCTCCTATGTCAACGTGGATGTACTGGGTGAAGACTGGTTCAGCGATGAATTCGCTGAAGGACTGGAAGGTATTCTTTGCAACATCCTTTCCATCATCCCCAAACTGGAGGCAAGCCAGATGTTCTATTGTAACCTCTCGATGAAGCACTTCTATGCGGACGGATTCTTGAATGAAGTGATAGAGCAGCATCCATTCGGGTGGGAGCAGGACTGTACGGTGCTCCGATACTTGGATAGGAACAGACCGCTTGAAGCAGGCATGGATTCCGGCAATATGCTTTCCATGGTGTTCGGGCAACGTAGTGGGCGTGTGATGCGTGTACTCAAAGAACTCTATACATTGCCGCCTAACTCCGTGCGTGAGCTGGCCGATAAGTTCCTCTATTATTTCAAGCCGCACAAGCGCAAGATACTGAAGCTTTATTATGACCGCTCCATGAACAACTACAAGGGGCTGGGTGCGGATATGGCCACACAGATAAAGAAGAACATCGAGACGGATGCGGAGGGCAGGCGTACGGGATGGCAGGTACAGCTGATGAGCTTGGGGCAGGGCAACATCGGTAGCAATCTGGAATACCGGTTCTTCATGGACTTGCTCAGCGGTAACTTGGAGCGCACGTTGTTTACACTGTTGATTGACCAGCACAACTGCCCGAATCTCAAGTCGGAAATGGAGGTGACAGAAACCAAGGTGGCTACCCGGCCGGACAGCTCCAGTGTGATAGTCAAACAGAAGACCGGAGATAAGCTGCCTGCACATAGATTGCCTAAAGAATCCACCAACCTGACTGATGCCTTGAAGTATTTCATCCTGCGCAAAGAGATTATCCGCACCTGGAGGATGGGCCGCAATGTGTCCGGTGCCGCTTCGGTGTGACATTTCTTTTCTGTTTGCTTTGGCTCTGTTGTCCGTGAGGATGGCAGGGCCTTTCGTTTATGGGGGAGGCCGAAGCGGGTGGGATTGGGAGCATCGGGTACAAATTGTAAAGGTTTTGTCATATTTCCGAATCAGAAAGGGCGCTTGCGACCGCAAATCACCGACGGCGCGGCTCGGGCAGCAAGCTGATTCATCCCTACAACAGAAGTTGTAGGGATGGGTTTTCTTTTTGGTTTTCAAGGAGGTGGATTTTTGATTAGGGTGTTTCTGTACCCAAAAACGCCCCATTGGGAGAAGAAGTCACCCCGATACGGGGTGGGCGCGCGAAAAATCCCGTTATACAAGTCTGGTTTAGGTGCCGGTGGCGGTATATCCTATGTCAAACTTGCATAACGGGATTTTTCGCGTCTTAGCGGTAGAAAGCGGTGCTTTCTGTCTGTTTTTATGAAACGCCCCTCCATCTGGAAGGGCAGAGCGGTAAGCGTTCCGCTTGGCGTGCCTCCGTTTCTTTTCCGCAACTCCTTTTCATTTCCTGCATCTCTGTATGCGGTCAGGTAGTCTTTTGAGTCCGCAAATGTAGGGCACCGGGCTGACAAGCAAGGTCGGGCGTTGTCCGCTAAAAAATCTCCAGCCCTACGGGTAGTATTCAAGCCTTCGGTTTTAGTCGGAACCTTGCGGAATGTCATCCTCGGCACCTCAATTATTGCGGCATCAAAAGGCAACCATACCGCACGTCATACAGACACGCCGGAATAAAAAAAAAGTCGTTCCGGGAAACGGAGAAAATTAAAAAAGGCTCCACCCGACGACTCCAGAAATCCAGAATAAATTAAAAACTTACAGTTATGGCAGCAAAAAGAAACATCCCCGAAGCATGGAAAAATCAATGGTCTAAATTCATGTTTAACTTCTTTGATTACTTGCCTACCAAGTACGAGGCTAACAAACGGGAGTGGTCTATCCGCAGGATGATATGGGATTTTAAGGACGGGAAGCGCAGTGCGTCTGTGGCAGAACTTGTAGCGAAGAAGATGCGCGAGCAGTTCGGTGCGGAGGTTTGCAACGTGACGTTGGTCTGCATACCAGCCAGTAGCGGAGAGAAGAACGAAATCAGATACAAGGCTTTTGCCGAAGAGGTGGCACGGCTGACGGGGTGCAGGAATGCGTACAAAGCAATTACCATTGAGGGTGGACGGATTGCCATCCATGAGACGAAAGCGGCCAAGACGGTGCAGACGGTGGAGGTCATCAAGTTTGATAAGCGTTTTTTCAAGGGTAAGAAATGCCTTGTATTCGATGATATACTGACGCAGGGGCATAGTTACGCACGGTTTGCGTGTGCACTTGAAACGCTTGGGGCAGAGGTTTTGGGAGGCTATTTCTTAGGTAAGACAATTCTTTTATAACAACTTAATTCATACACTTATGAATACTCTTTTTGATAACGATTGCCGCTACATGAGCGACAGCGAACTGATTTACGAAATCAGCAACAACAGACAGATTGTTTCGGACATCGAACGCAGCAACGAGGTGATAGACCTTGAAAAATTGTTTTCCTCTTTGACTCCTGGACGCAGGAGGGTAGCCGTGGCAGCCGTGGAGATGTACAAGAGACAACTGTCGCAGCAGGTGGAACGCAGGCAAATAAGGATGAGCAAAGACGTATACGAACTGATGGAGCCGTTGATAGGAGATTTGCCGAATGAGGAATTTTGGGTCGTGTCTATAAACCAAGCCGGACGGCTTATCAAGAAAGTACGCATATCGGTAGGCGGCATTGACCAGACTTCAGCGGATATAAGGCTGATTATGCGCGTGCTGATTGATACGGGGGCAGTGCAGTTCGCAGCGGTGCATAACCATCCGAGTGGCAACAGCCGACCGAGCAATGAGGACAAGAGGCTGACGGAGCAGCTTAAAAAGGCGGCAGGGTTATTCAATATCACAATGATAGACCACGTGATTATAACGAATGGTGAATATTACAGTTTTGGCGATGAGGGGCTGATTTGACGGAGGGGTGCAGGGCGCACCCATTCCGTTTGCTCGCACGCTCGCAAACGGAATGGGGCCCGAAAAGCGGAATGACTGGTCGTGTTACCGTTCCTTCAACCACGGAGGGGATTAAAACGATATAAAAAGATGGTATTCACCGTATTGGAAAAGAGTTTTTATCCGTTGTGTAGTTATTGTTTGACAGCGTATTATACAATGTGATTTTCGAAGGCTTCCATGTGATGTGAAAGCCTTTTTTGTTCGTTACAAAGCATGAAGGAGGTTTTGATAGATTTCGGAAGCGGAGCAAAAAACTCCGTTTCATTTTTGTCGTTACAAATATTATTCCCATATTCGCAAAGTAGTTATGATAAGATAGTACAATGTAAAACGGGGGCATACGGGTTATGTTGTAACAAAATATTTTAGATCGCGATTCGATAGAGTTTACTTAGTAGCGGCATGCCCGTCGTGAATGGTAAGCTCTATTTTTTTCGCTTCCATTTATTTGAGCAAAAAACTCCATCTGTCAATGATGATTTTGAAGTGAAAAATAATTATGTTTTTATTATGAAAAGAATAACGTTTCTGTGCATAAGTCTATTATGCATATTGGCATTAAAAGCCCAAACAGCTTCGGTTAGAAAAATCTGGTTAGAATTCGATGTTACTCAAAACGGAGTTTCGGGGATGAAAGTACATCTTGCATTTGACATCCAGAATATGAAAGGACGTAACGGAAAAGTTATCGCTTACTTTGATAGTCCGAAAGGGACGGGAGTAAAGGATAAAAATGGCAAATATTGTACAAGTGGTGGCACTGTATGTACAAGTATAGACATTTGTCCCAATTATGATAACAGTGTTTATGATGACTTGGACCTTTTTATACCAATTGACGAACTGCATTTATATCCGGGAAAGCGGAATTATTATTGCCGGGCATTTATCCAAGACCTTAGTTCTAGAAAATTTTTAGCCAATAGTGAGTTTGTAAGTTTCGAAGGTACAGGAGTAGATAATCAATCAGACAATAATTCACATGCAGCAGTTAAAAAATTCCCAGATAAACAAACTTTTTATTATACTAACAGTCAACACTCCGGTCTTGTTAAAGCACAATTCTACTATGATAATCAAAATGAACCGGTTTGCCTGATTTCTACAGGAAATTCTCTCCAATATTATTGGTGGGGAAGTAATAGTAGCAATGCTTTGGAATTTTATGGTTTCCAATATACTGCAGAGACACAATCTAAGGCCAGTCCTTATGGGCCTATTCCGATGATTACCTATACAGGACGGATTATTAAATCGAAGAACTCTAATAGAATTTCTTTGTCATCCGACTATAACAAACTTGTTATTAATAACAATTATGTATATAATGTTCGGATAAGCCAACAAGAATATGAGGGGTTATGGAGCCAAATGTTCGGAAATAGTAGAGGTGGTTCAAACGTAGTTGTTCCAAATGGAGGAATACATAATGGAACAAGTGGTGGAACTACTACTCCAAGTCACCAGGATGCCCGTTGTAAATATTGTCATGGTACGGGAAATTGCAGTAGCTGTAATGGAAAAGGTTATAAATTCAATTCTTATTCCGGCCATGATGATACTTGCCCGTCGTGTAATGGAAGCGGACGCTGTTTTAATTGTCGTGGAACAGGACGACAACGGTAGTTGCTATTAATTAAATATCTAAATGTATGAAGAAATGTTTGTTTTTGGTGCTGATGTTTATCAGTATGAGTGCAATAGCGCAAGAATCCTACAAAGTATTCTGTGAATTACTCGGTACAGGAAAACTGTTCAGTAATAAAGTCACTGTTACAGTTGATTTCGGGCAAGAAACAAGCTTTTGGTTTGGATCATCTAATCAGTATTTGGTTGATGATAACGGAAAAGCGATTAAATTTAATTCTATGGTGGATGCCATGAATTATATGGGCAAACGAGGTTGGGAATTTGAACAAGCTTATGTTGTAACAATCGGCAATCAGAATGTGTATCACTGGCTTTTGAGCAAAGAGGTAACGCAAGATGAAGCTGTTAATGATGGATTTAATACAAGACAGGCTTTTAAAGAAAAACAAAAGTCAGAGGAAGTACAGGAAGAAATTCCTAAACCAAATAAAAATGTTAAAAGCAAGAAAAACCGTTCACTACTGGATGATGTCTATAATTAATTGGGGATGAAAGCGGAGCAAAAAAACTCCGCTTTTCTTTTGTTGTTTCAAAATAAAATCCCATCTTTGCAGTGCTAAACATCTCACGGAATGTTATCCGTGCCGCGAGCTTCGGTCAATGCTCACGAAATACGATGGGCTTTTTTTATGCCCATACATAGACCATTTTACTGACGTCAGTAAAATGATACATACGAAATAGGCGGCTGCCTTTCCCATTACACTTTTGCTTTCGGGCGGAATCTGTGAGATGTTTAGCGACACGGGAAATGGCAGCCGTTTTTCTGCCTAAACGCTAAACATCTCACAGTATGAGAAATCAAACATCTGGCACCCTCAACGTGCCTGCTTCCGGCATTCCTGCCGTGGGCGAATCCGTTAACGCTCTTACCGAGCAAGTCAATAACATTCAGCGTCGCTACTATCGTAGCATGGCTCCTGATTGTGAGCTTAACAGTTCTTCTGACCGTTGGTATTTCGGTGCCATCCTCTCTATTTGTATCGGGCTTGTTTTCCCACCGTTGTTTGTGGTGTCTGCATTGTGCGTTTATAAGGCAAAGAAGTGCCGGAAAGGGGGTGAGGTATGAAAGAGACTTGGATTATGAAAACCGTAGCTGTCAGCAGCAATGGAGCAAAAGAATCAATATACAATCTTGAATGTCAGTCGAGCGACATAACACTGGAAGAACTCAAAACCCTTGCCAAGTTCTTGAATGAATATATTGAGAAAGAAGAGAAAGGGGGGAGCAATGAACGAGGCTGCAAAGAATAGCAAGAATATATACCGGATGGAATATCAGCTTGAGGTCCCGGTATCAGCTGGGTTGAAGCCATTGTTCCAACAGATTGAAGAAATACGGTCTGAATTGGGTATAGAACCTTCGGATGATGATATCTGTGTGTTGTTTCCGTGTGGGAAAAAATATATTCATTATAGTGTCAAGGCTTTGATATATTATTCTCGAGAGGATGCCTTATCGGTTCTGACTGGAGGCATGAGCGAAGAGGATTACATCGTGCGCCATATATGTTCGAATACAGATGCCGATGGCAAGAATCTGACACATGAGGATGGCGGTCTGGATAACTTTGCCGTAGAGGATATTTTCTAAGAAACATTTTTTTGTACATTTGAGAAGCCGGTGGTCTGTGATGGATAGCCGGTTTTTTTATATATTAATAGAAATATTTCTGCTATTTCTTTGTGATTAATAGAAATATTTCTATATTTGCAGAGTCAAACAATAATATAAGTCAGAAATGAAGTATTCAGAGTTTCATCGGAAAATCATTGCGGCAGGCTGGAAGTTCAGTCACGCAGAAGGTAGTCATTACTTCTACACAAAGAATGGGAAGCTTTCGGAGCCGGTTCCCTATCACGGAGCCAAAGAGTTTCCCGAACCGTTAAGAAGAAAAATAGCAAGGGCGATGGGGGTATAATCCCCATCCCTTTTAATCCAAATAGAATCATTGAATCATGGAAAAGATTATTATGAACATTTGTGCAAGTCCTGATAGTTTTGGGGCTTATTCAGAAAATTGTGAGGGCATCTATGCGGCTGGAGATACCGTAGAAGAGTGCAAGAAGGATGTGGAAGTCGCCATTGCTTTGATTAAAAAAAATCTCCCTGAAGAACGTTGGCCGGAACAAATAAAAGGGGAATATACATTGATATGGCATTATGACATACAGAGCCTATTGCTTCACTACGGCAGTCTGTTGTCGCTTGCCGGATTGGAGAGACTGACCGGTATCCATCAAAAGCAACTGTGGGCATATATGCACGGGCGTTCAAAACCGCGCATTCAACAAAAACAACGCATAGAGAAGGCGCTGCATAGTTTTGCGGATGAACTTGCAAGCGTATCGGTGCTTTGATATAGCTTCATTTCATTGTTATTGTTTGACAGCATCTTTGTGATGAAGTTGGAGAGGTTTCCTTCGGGAGACCTCTTTTTTTGTGTCCTTTTTCGGATAAGTGGTCTGGGGTACTTTTGCAGCATGGGAGCACATGCAGAACGATTATCGCAAAATAATAACCGCAGCAGCTGGTGGAGCAAGAAGAACCGGCTGGCTGATAGGTTTCCGCTGGACATCACGATAGAGGGTGATACCGGCATTACGCAGCAGTTCGAGCGGCAGCAGGATGCGAAAGCGGTTGCGGCATTCAACGGTCGGATACGCGCCTGGGGAAAGAAAGTGAACGAGGCGTTGCAGGCGAGCGTATCGAAATGGATTGATGAAGATAAAAAGCTTTCGGCATCCATTAGGCAGAATTACCGGCATTGGGGCAAGGTGCCGGCTAAAGGCGAGGAGATTACGAGCATCGGCTTCGGATTCAATGCCGATGGGCTTTATGTTCATCTGGGTGTAGGCCGTGGATATAATATGGAGGGCGGTACACGGGTAATCACCAAGAAAAGCAACAAGGATTGGAACCGGGAGCCGAAACCTTGGTTTAATCCCGTGATTGAACAGCATATACCGGAACTTCAGCAGATAGTGGTGGATTATTGCGGTTCGCTGTTCATTAATACAACGAGAATTTATATCAATAGATAGTTATGAGTGAGATAAAGAAGATAGGCAGTTTCAGTTTTGTGGATACGGCTGCCGGGCAATATGCCATTAACATGAACTGGAGCCAGAGCATGAGTCAGTTCTTTAATGCTGGCTCGCAGGACTGGGACGGTGACCCGGTATCGGTGGCCGGTGTACGTGTAGTTCCATGGGGCTCGGACAACAATATGCCGAATGCCATCCGTGACTTGCTGGAGAAGAACAACCTGGGTCCCGGTATTCTGGACCGTAAGGTGGGGTTGCTGTATGGTCAGGGGCCGATGCTTTACCGGGTGAAGATTGAGAATAACGAACGCATCCAGGAATGGATGGAGGATGCCGAGATTCAGGAATGGCTGGATAGCTGGGACTACAAAGGGTATATACGTGACAACTTGGTTGAATACACGCACATGAACGGGCATTTCACCAAGTATTATATGGGCAAGGGAGTGCGTATCGGCCGCCCATGGGTGCAGCGATTGGAGTCACTGCACAGCGAAGAAAGCCGTCTGGTGTGGCCGGAGAATGACAGCCGTAGGCTTGAGGATGTTACGGAATACCTCACTGGTGATTTTGATTCCTTCAAGAGCCGCACGTTCCGCAAGTACCCGGCTTTTGACAAATGGAATCCGACCCGGCACGAAACTGCCATTAAATACCATTGCATGCGGAGTTTTGGCCGCAGTATGTATGCGATTTCCTGCTTCTATGGGTCGGTTCCCTGGCTGGAGAACGCGAACAACCTTCCGGAAATCATCAAGCACCTGAATGAGAACATGATTGCAGCCGCGTATGTGGTGCATTCTCCGCAGGAATACTGGAACCAGAAACATGAGCTGATTATGGCCATGCACGAGGATTGGGATGAGACGAAGATTCAGAAGGAAATGGAGCGGCTGAAGGATGAACTGACCGAAACTATTGCCAATGTGATGGCTGGCAAGAAGAATGCCGGCAAGTTCTTCAGCTGTGTCGACTTCGTGGATGCCGACGGTAATGCTCAGAGCTGGAAGATAGAGCCTATCGAGATGAACATCGACAAGTACATCGAGGCGCAGGCGAAGATTTCACGCATAGCGGACAGTTCCACTACCAGCGGTTTCGGACTTTCTCCGGCATTGGCCAACATCATCATTGACGGCAAGAGTGACAGCGGCAGCCAGATGCTCTATGCATTGAAGATATTCTACGGGGCTGACACGCAGATTCCCGAGGATATCGTACTGGAGGCAATCAATGATGCCATCCGTATTAATTTCCCGCATAAGAAGGGGATTTTCCTCGGTATTTACCGGAAGGTTATCAACAAGGAAGAGAATGTATCGACGCCGGACAGGGCGGCAAAACAAGTATAGGCATGAGACAGAAGGATATTGAATTCCCGGACTGCTGGGAGGAGGTGAAGCCGTTGGAGTGGCTGCACCTGCTGAAGAACCGGGAGAAGCTGATGACGAAACCGGGCATCAGCTTGCTGGACGTGAAGCGCGAGTGGTGTGCGTATGTACTGAAGAATAGGGGATATGTCTTCCGTTCAAAGGTGCAGGATATGCTGCTGGTGGACCACCTGGCCGAGACATTGGCATGGATGTGGAGAATGGAGGGAGACGCTGTGGTACTGGCGTATGACTCGACCGTGAATCTGATACCGGAATGGCGCTATCTGCGCGGTCCGATGAGCCATGGGGCGGATTTGGCTTTTGGTGAGTTCCGTCATGCGGTGGCTGCGGTCAATAGGTATAATGCCGGACATGAGCCGGTAGACTTGCAGGCATTGTGTGCCATCCTCTATCGTCCTCCGGTGGAGAAAAAAGGCTGTGTAGAGCGTGAACCCTTTCGTGAACAATATATGGGCAGATACATGGGGCTTGTGGAGCACATGCCGGTGTGGATGAGATGGGGGATTTATGCTTGGTTCTCCTACTTCTGTGAATACTTGTTTTCCGGAACTTTCATCATTGACGGACTGGAACTGTGCTTCGGACCGGTATTTTCCCGTGGAAGGGACAAGGATACCCGGCAGAATGATGTGCAGAGCCTGGGCATGAACTCGATACTCTTTTCTGTGGCCGAAAGCGGAGTGTTCGGCAATGCGAGGGCTACCGATGATACGCTGCTGCTGCGTGTGATGATGAAGTTGCTCGATGACAGGCAGCGGGCAGACGAACTGATGAGGAATCTTAAAAAATGATGTTATGATATTCAACAAAGACGGCCAAGGTGCCAAGGAGTTGCGTGAGTTGACCGCCAACTATTACGCTAACAATGATTTCACCAAGGTTATCGGTGAGATAGAGCTGGCTACTGAAGAACTGGCGCAGTTGGTCGGTAGCAAGGTGATAGAACTGGCAGAGAACTATTATCTCAATCCGGAGAAAGAGGGTACTGATACCGGGATTGTACGCAAGGTGCAACGGCCGATTGCGCTGTTGGCCACATTGCGGCTGTATCAGAAGAATGACCTCAGCCATGAGGATGACGGGCGCAAGTTCAAGGTGGCTACCGATGGCAGCGAAAAACTACCCTGGGAGTGGCAGTTGGACCGTGATGACGCGCTACATCTCGAAGAATACTACAAGGCGGTGGATGTGCTGATTCGTTATCTGAATGACAAGGAACTGAAAGAGTGGACGGATAGCGACATGTATAAGTCTGCTCAGATGTTGATAATCCGTAATGGGGGTTCTTTTGATACCTATTTCCCGATAAATAAGAGTGAGCGTATGTTCCTGCTGCTTCTGCCTTTCATCAGAGAAGCCCAGCAGTTGACGGTGAAGCGGGCATACGGTGCCGGTTGGGAGGCACTGCTTGCAGAAAGCTCGGTACCGGAGACGGACGCGCATTTCGCAGCATGCAAGGCGGTGGCGTTACTGGCCATGAGTATGGCGCTTCGTCGCTTGTCTCTGGGAGCGATACCGGGGGGAGTGATCCGCAGGTTTGTGGCAGAAAGCGGTATGAATGCAAGTGAACCGGCATCGCTCGATGATGTGGAGCGTGTGGCCGGATGGATGGCAGACGATGCTGCCACTTGGATAGATGAGATGAAGCGGGCGCGTGACGGTAGTATGACCGATTACGAGCTGCTGCCGAAAAATGACCGTAGAAACAAATATTGTCGTTTATGAATGTGATACAGAGACCCAGGGCACGGGAGTTCTGCGCCACCATGCAGGACTACATCATTGACACGGATGTGACCATAGCCTTTGCCGTAAAATATGGCGGTAAAAAGATACTTGATGAGGAATATGTACCGGATGCCGACAACCTGGTACGGATTCGTGGGTTAGGCAAGTTCTGCGAATTGGCATTGTGGGGCGTGTGGTGCTTGGACTATGCACCGCAGAGCACCGCTTCGGGGACGTTTACCTTCCTTATCAACGAGACAGAAGACGCGCAGAGCTACGTGATGTTCAGCCGGATGCAGACCCGGAAGGATGCCGCTTCTCCGGGAATACTGAGTGAGGTGGCTGCCAAGGTGACACGTATGGGGGCCAAAGAGTATGTGAGTGGTTATCCGCAGAATGGAGGATATGACATAACGGCCTTTTTCCAGGATGGTGGCCAGGAGAGCAAGTCATTCCCGGTATCTTCTTCGGAGCCTTTCACGGTGGATGTGAGTCCGGATACTGTGCTTCCCGGATTTTCCAAATCGGACATAGCCAGTTATACGGTGGCCATGCTCGGAGGCTCCATGCAGTTTTACGTTGATGGTACAAGGTATGTGGATGTATGGTGTTTCCGTTTCAAGAATGTGTATGACATGCCTGAGACTTTAACGGCTATCGGTGAACTGAAACTGACCGGAAATAATGAGAGTGATGCAGCAGCCATGTACGGGGTACAACGCAAGTTCGGTGTCAAGGTTACTGATGAATACACGGTCAACTCCGGCAGCATCATGTTGCAGAGTGATTATAAATTATGGCACAACATGCTGAACGCACAAGAGGTGGAGATTCTTGTGGATGGCGAATGGCTACCTATTGTGATTACGAAACAGAAGTTTGAACGCTCCTTCAGGCGTAGCGTCTTGAAGGCGGTGGAGTTCAGCTTCACCATGGCGAATTCTGAACAGAATAATTTGATAGGGCTATGATAAATATACAGAGATATAGGGAGATGATGGTAGAACTGAAAGAGAGCGTCAATAAGGTCAGCCGGACGAAGATTGACGGGACAGTGATTGCCGTCAGCGAAAAGCATCTTGTCAAGAAATTGAGAGACTGTACGGGGTTGATGCTGTGTGCCAACTACCCGGATGTAGTGTCGCAGGGCAATGAAGACAATTATCGGGAACGAAATAGTTTGTTGTTGTTCTTGATTGAGAAGGTTCCGTCGGGTCAGGAGACCGACGAAGAGGAACTGCTGCATTATGCACGCATCCAGCAGGTCATGCAACTGCTTAAAACCAAACTCCGGGAGATGGATTTCTTTTGTGGAGAAGTGGAGGGGGCAGAGAGTATGACAGTGGAGTGGGAGTACGATGTGTTCGGCGGCTGGAACGGAATGAGTATAGGACTTAACTTGGTTGATTATGACTGAATTGTTTATTGACGGTGTGCAAGCCGTACTTCCGAAGGATTTTTCCATTCAGGTGAAGCGTGAGAATCCGTTGATTACCAAGAATGGAGAATATACCTACGAGATAACATTGCAGCTGACTAATGCTACCAATGCGGAACTGTATGCGCATTTGAACCGGTTGAACAGCGTGCAGGAGGTGAAAACCAAACGCGCTGCCATATTGGTAGCTGACAATAGGGTGTATTGCAACGGTACGGAGATTATTACCGGTTGGACCGATGATACGGTATCGCTCCAGATTGCGAGCGGCAATTCCGAACTGAATTATTTTGTCGGCGGTGACTTGCTGATTGGAACTCTGGAAATGAAGCGGACGGATGTACTGACGACGGATATGTTTCCCCATATTGAGAAAACCTATCCGGAAGTGGAGTATTGTCTGGCGCCGGTACTTGACCAGGATACCGGCAATATACACAACCAGTGGTGTGTCAAGGCAGAGGCAGGTGCAGATAACCGGAATTTGGGTACGGATGATATGTTCGATGTGACACCGCAGCCTTATTTGTGCGCTTACATCAAGGAGCTGATGAGGGCACTCGGATATGGGTTGACGGAGAACCAATTGGAGAATACGGTATATAAGGATGTGTATATCTGTCATACGGTACCAACGGTATTGTGGAACAAGATGCTGCCGGGCTGGAGCGTGAAGGATTTCCTTGAGCAGGTGGAGCGGTTGTTCAATGCTGTATTTCTGGTTGACAACCGCAAGCGTACGGCCAGGCTGTTGCTGAGAGGGAACTATTTTACCGGAGGCACTTCCGTACATGTGCGGAATGTGGAGGATGTGTATGAGGTGGAGGTTGAAGAGCCGGATATTGAAGATTCTGCTTTCTCGAATGTAGCATATAAGGTGGAGGATTCCGAGTTCTGGAGATGGAATGTCTTGCCGGAGGCGGTTAAAAAAGGAGCGAAGAGAGAGAATATCCCGGAGGATATACCGACCGACATGCGAAGCATTACGGGATGGTTCAGTGACGAATCCCATAAAAAGCCGGATATTATCTATACACACAAGGCTGATGGCAAGGAGTATGTGTATCTGCGTGACTGGGTGGATGAGGATGGAAGACGTTCGTCTCCGGTGTTTGTCATGGTGGATAGATTTGCCGGCATTGAACGCGAAGGTGTTTCCAATACCGTAGAACTGGAGATGGTTCCCACAGCTTTTCAAAGTGTTGGAATCAACTATTACGGCGGTGGAGGAAGGGGAGAGGACACTACTCTTTGGATTTATCTTCCTTCCTTATCCGGTAATGGCAATGCAGATAAAACAGAGCCGGCACTGAGTATTGAAGAGCAAATTCAGAATGGCGGAGGAGAAGAAACGGAATCAAAACGTGGTATCTGCCTGGCACTCTATACGGGATTGCAAGGCTTAAGTGTCGTGTACAATGGCGTCTCTATGAAATATCCGGTTCCTTATATAGATGAATATACGAAAAACCATACATCCAGAGATGAGTCTTGGTGGCAATATGTTAGGACAAACAGTATTGGGGCAAGTTTGTGCCTGAATGTGCTTGACGGGTTGCTGTATCAGACTAACTATGATATTGACTACACCAAAGCGGTGAAGGTCCAGAGCCATGACCCGAATGTATATGCTGCTTACCAAGTGTTTGAGATACGCAACAAGCGATATGTCTGCAAGGAGATGGAATTCACATTGGATGCGTTCGGTCGTAAGGGAGCCTGGACCGGTACGTTCTATCCCATCCGTATCAGCGATACTGAGGCTGATGTCCGGTGGATATTGGCTGATGGCCGTTGGCGTGACGGAGGGGTGTGGCTGGATAATGGCCGTTGGCTTGACGGATAACACTTTTTGTTCATAAGTGCTGGCCTGGTAGTCCGTGATGGATTGCCGGGCTTTTTCATGTCCTTTTTCAAGGTGACGCTTGAAGATACCTTTGTCCTGGATTAATAGGTAAAGATATGGCGGTTAACATACAAGACTTTAGAATGGCAATCCGGATTGATAATTCGGAGGCGAAAGCGAAGTTTGACGAGACCAAACGGCAGATTGATGCTGTCAAGGCTGAAATGGCGAAACTGCGGGCAGAAGGGAAGGAGAATTCAGCGGAATACAAGGAGCAGAAAGAGAATCTGGATAAACTGAATGCCGCGCTCGCCGTTCAACGTATAGAGGCTGGAAAGACTGCATTGTCTTACTCGGAATTGCGCAAGGCTGCGGCTTCCCTCAAGAGGCAGATGGATAATGCCACTCCCGGCACGGAGAAATGGAAAGCGCTACGGGCTGATTATCTGCTGACCAGGCAACGGATGAGAGAGGTGGAGGTGCAGGCACGTGATACCCGTTTTTCTCTTTCCAAAATGGCTGATGGGGTTAATAGGTATGCAGCTATGGGGGCAGGAGTTGTCGGGGCTCTTACCGGGGTGGCCTTGACTGCCCGCAAATGTGTGGATGAATATGCGGAGATGGAGGAAGCCGAAGCGCAAGTTATCAAGTACACCGGTATGACCCGAGATGAAGTCAAGGGACTGAATGAAGAGTTCAAGGAAATGGATACCCGTACAGCGCGTGAGAAGCTGAATGCTCTGGCCGGTGATGCTGGTCGTTTGGGGATTACCGGGAAGAAGGATGTATTGGAGTTTGTCGATGCGGCCGATAAGATTAATGTGGCACTGGGTGAGGATTTGGGGGATGATGCGGTGAAGAACATCGGCAAGTTGGCACAGATGTTCGGCGAGGACCAGAAACTTGGGTTGCGTGGGGCGATGTTGGCTACCGGTAGCGCCATTAATGAGGTGGCACAGAACTCCAGTGCGGCAGAAGCATACCTGGTAGGATTTACTGCTCGCGTGGCAGGGGCGGCGAATCAGGCGAAAGTCTCTCAGGGTGACATTCTGGGATATGCCTCTGTACTTGACCAGAACATGCAGCAGCAGGAGATGGCGGCGACGGCTTTCCAGACGCTGATGATGAAGATGTACCAGGAGCCAGCCAAGTTTGCAAAGATTGCAGGGCAGAGCGTGGAGGATTTTACCTCTCTTATCAAAAAGGATGCGAACGAGGCGATACTTCAGTTCCTGGATACATTGAATAAAAAAGGAGGGCTTGACCAGCTGGCACCTATGTTCAAGGAGATGGGGCTGGATGGTGTCCGGGCTTCTGGTGTCATCAGCACGATGGCCGGCAAGATAGATGACATTCGTAAAGCGCAAAGATTGGCCAATGATGCGTATCGCGACGGTACCAGCATCATTAAAGAGGTCAATGTACAGAACAATACGGTTCAGGCGGGGTTGGATAAGGCGAAGAATAACTTCAAAGATATACGGGTGGAGCTGGGTGAAAAGCTCCAGCCGGTGATGAAGTACATGATAACGACGGGCGGTCTGACGGTGAAGGGATTGGGAACTATGATTTCCATCTTATGGAAGTACAAGGGGGCCATTGTTGCAGCCTCGGCTGCTGTTGCTGCCTATACATTGGTCGTAAAGGCAGACACTATGGCCAAAAGCTTGTGGACCACTATAACCAAAGGCGCTACTGCTGCGGCGTCATTGTTTAACAAGACATTGAAGGCTAATCCGTTGGGACTTGTAGCTTCGGTATTGGCTGGTGTCGTATCATATCTGGCTATATTCAAAACCAGGACCAATGAGGCGACTGAGGCTCAGGAAGCCTTGAATGCCAAAATGGAGCGCTATGAAACGCTGATGGGACGTATTGCCGGCATAAAAAGCAAAGCCGATAATCTGGATTTGCTGGATGATGACCAGAAGCAACGTACACGGAGCGAGACTGAAGCAGCTATCAGCGAACTTAAGGACCGCATGGCTGAAGAGATGGCGATTCACCGTAAATGGTTCCAGGAACAAAAGGCGGAAAAGATGAAATGGATTGGCGATGACAAGTCTTTGGAAAAGGCGGTTATCGGTGGGTTAAAACATCAACTGCAAGAACGCCTAAAATTATATGGTAGCTATGCTGTGAAGAAAAAGGAATTGGAAGCGATTCTTGCAAAGCTGCCCGAACAAGAAGTAGATAATCCGGTGCCAGGAGGAAACAGCAATGGAGTAGATGATAATGGCCTTGACAAAGAACTGAAGGCCCGTGAAGAAAAGCTGAAAAAGGGCTATAATGCAGAGATAAATCTGCTGAAAGAAAAGCTGCTGAATGAAGGCATGGCACAGCAGGAATATCAGGAAGAACAATATAAGGCTGAAATGGCTTATCTCTGGAGCCGGAAAGCTCTACTGGTGGAGTATGGCAAGGACTCGTCCGAAATCCAGGGGCAGATTTATGACAAGATGATTGCAGAAGCAGACCGGTTGACAGAAGCGTCTAAGGAGGCCGATAAAAATGCCCAGTCTGATAATCTGGCCACTATTGACGAAGAATATCAGTTACAACGGACTGCATTGAAGCAAGCATATATTGCAGGTGACATCAAGCGGGAAGCTGATTACTTGGAACAACTGAAGGATTTGGAATACCAGTACCTGGAGGAACGTAGAGATATGTTGGCGGCCTATGGGGAAGATATATCTTCCATTGATGCAAAATTGCAGGATATGGATTTGGCAGATGGCAAGGAAAACAAGAATAAACAGCGTGAACAAGGTTTCAAGGAGATAGATTCCACTTCTTCCTTTTCTCAGAAAAACGATATTCTTCAGTCAATGTACGATGCCGATTTGATAACGTATGAAGAATATCAGGCTGAGAAGACCCGTATTGAGGAAGAGTATGAGGATGAACGGATGAAATTAGTTGGTAAGGCTTTTGACATTATGGGCGATGCAGCTTCTACATATAGCCAGCTTGTAGCCAATATGCAAAATCGGGAAATTAGTAAGATTGAAAAGAAATATGATAAACAAATTAAGGCAGCACAAAAAGCAGGTAAAGACACCACTAAACTTGAAGAAGAAAAAGAAGCTACCATTGACCAGATTAAAAAGAAATATGCTGATAAGGAATTTGCGGCAACTATAATGCAAGTAATAGCTAAGACTGCACAAGCAATTATGGTTGCGTGGACTGCTGGTCCCATACTTGGCCCTATACTTGGGGGATTGGCTGCAGCTCAAGGTGCTGTTCAATTAGCCGTCGCCAAGCAGCAGCGTGATGAAGCGAAGGGGCTGAAATCCGGTGGTTATGTGGATGAGTATGTGGAGGGCTATACCAAGAACGGCAATCCTGATGATGTAGCTGGTGTTATTCCGGTACATAAGAATGAGTTTGTGGCCAACCATGAAGGTGTGGCCAATCCGCATGTGCGCCAGTTCTTGGATGTATTTGACATTGCACAGAAAAACGGGACTATCCGTATGCTCAATACGACGCAGATATTGGAGCAGGTTCGTACACGCAGCGGCAAGTATGGCGGTGGTTATGTTGATACGAGTGATTACTCTATGGCGTTGTCGTCCGACAAAGGTAACGTCTTGTCTGGCTTGACACCGGAACAACGCTCGCAGATCGTGAGGTTGTTGGTTCGCAACAATGAGTTGCTCGAAATTCTCGCAAAAAAAGAATTGGTGGTTGACTCCCGTAAGGTGCGGGATGGCATAAAAAGGCTCGAAGTCCTGGAGGGTAATGTCAGTAGATAGTGTCCTTTTTTTATGGTACCGGTACAGATAATTTTGCAACATGAATGTATTCCAGGCAATAGATGAAATGAGGCAGTTGTCCTCCGAAGGAAAAAGCTTTTCTTTTTCTTTCATGAGTTATAGTTATGAGCGTCGCAAAAGCGATGGGGTCATAACGGTGAACAATGCACGTCTGCGTAAGCAGAGCCATAAAGAGAACAATAGGTTTGCTGATTATATGCTGAATTTTATCAATCTGGATACCATGGAATATGGCATGTGCTGGCAGCCTCTATTGCTGTCTTTTAATGATAATGAACTTGAATTGGGTTGATGGATACCAAGTTTGAAAATATAGTACCTTGGAATGGCTCGAATGATACCGGGCGCGATGTTCGCTTAAAGTGGGAACGAAACTTTAAGCGCATAGCGGATGCCTTGAAGGAATTGTCTGATACGGATAAGCAGATTATAAAGGATATTTTAAAAGAAATAGATAAAATATTTCTGCATAAGGATAAAGAGGACGGCACAAATTTTCTGTTGAAGTTCGGCGAGTTTATCGACTCTATGGTCGCGGGCAAGGGTGCCGGAATATTCCCTGACGGCCGCGCGCAGTTTGAACGCCTTGAAGTCCGCGATTCCCTTACTGTCCTTGAACTTATCTTCAACCGTCTCTCTGCCATGGAGAGCGACTATTCCTTCTCCGAGTCCGGTACTATCGAAAGTGTATCGCAGCTTGAAGACGGCACATACAGCCTGAAGATGAAGAAGCGGTGGGATAACGACTTTACTGCACTGGCAGAAAACGATGTTGTATATGGTGTTGTCAATGACCTTACATCAGGTGGCGGCAAGTATTATACCTCCTGGCTACGTGTCTTGCATGTTGACATCTCAGCCAATATGCTCAACGCTGTGATGTACCCTGATAGCGAGGTGCCGGGTGGCAAGAATTATCCTCCTGAGCCGTTGATGATATTATCACACCGTGGCAACCCGGTGGATGAGGAACGGCAGGGTTATTGGTATCTGTCTTCTCGTGAGAAGTGTATCTGCATGCTTAACGGGGTCACAAAACCCGTCCTTGAGGAAAGCAACTATTCGGTGATCGTCGGCAGGCTGAAGCATCTGTCTCTGTTCGACAACCTGCCCATCAACTACCTGCACTCTTATATCTACGTCCGGGGATTGGTAGCGCAGGACATCCACCGCATCGACTTCCAAGGCGTATTGCCCCGCATCGCCAACGACCGCGGCGAGTGGAGCATGGAGACCGCCACGGGAGCAGAACCCTACCAAGCCGACCGCGAGGCACAGACCGAGACCGTACGTGTGATGATGTACGATACCGTATGGCACTACGGATGCAAGTGGATGTGTCTTGTTTCCGGCACTACCGACGAACCGAAGTACGGAGCAGCGGGCTGGGTAATGGTCGAGGGCAATCCGGATTTCAGCATCGATATAGAAAGCTCCAATGGCTGGTACTTCGATGCGGAGCGTTTTGCGACCACCCTCACCATTACCGGTGAGCTGTACAACCGTGACGTGACGGCGCATATCCTTGACGCTGATGTGGAGTGGACGCGCGACACGGGCAACGTCACCGAGGACAACGCCTGGGCGGTCGCACACGCGGAAACCGGCAAGTCGCTGCCGCTGACGGTCAATGACCTCGGCCCCGACTATATGAACATGACCGGGTGCAAGTTTATCGCAAGGGTGCTGCTGCGTGACGGGCAGAATAATTATGAGACAATGAATTATATAACTTTCTAATTATGCAGACTATACAGAAGAAGATAGAGGTCAACTACTGCCCTCTCCAGACCAGCGGCGGGATAGAGGTTGTCGGCAGCGTACCGGACGTGCAGGTGTATCAGGCTGACAAGGCCGAGTACACTCCGGACTACATGCTTACCCCCCTGACGCTGTTCCCCCGGTGCAATGCTACCGACCCGGATGCGGTGGTCAAGGTGGGTGCGGTCAACGCGTCATTGGTCAACATGAAGTGGTACGAGCGCTTGAACGGTGTGCGGACATTGATTACATCTGCCAACAAGAGCTATGTCATTACCGAGACCGGAGCAACAAAAGGGACTATTCAGGTGAAAAAGAATACCGTTCCCGGCAGTCCGGTAACACTGGAGTTCTACGCCGAGTATGTCGATGCGAAGCGTACCGGACAGACGCACGTCTACCGTTTCAGCCGTCTTGTTCGCGCCGTAGATGGCAGCGAAGCACAGCCTAAGCTGATGGTCGACTCTCCGTCGGCACTTGACTGGAACCCGTGTCGGGACATTGCCAGGCAGGCCATCACCGCCAGACTGCTTGTCGGTGATGTAGATGTCACAGCAACCAACAAGTGCAAGTTCTTCTTCTATCGGAAGCTGAATACGGGCGCACTGGAGCAGATTACCGACGGTAACGGCGACAATGACTGGGAGTTCGTATCACTTGCCAAGAACGTGCTTGCCATAGACCGGGACTATATCGGCCACGAACAGACCTACGTCGTGAAAGCATCGTACTCGAAGGACGGTGCTCCTTCATCCAAGCCGGACAGTGACATAGACTATGTCTCCACCACCATCCGCAGGCGTATTCCCGCCATCGAGATTGACTGGGAGGGATTTCCGCAGCAGGTGGCCGACGGAACCAAGATGATATACCCGAAACCGGTCATCCGTGATACGGCAGGGATTGTCCCCAATCCCCAGGCCATCCTTGAGTGCGAATGGTACACGAAGGCGGCCGGCGCCTCCTCATACGTGCTGGCCGCTGCCGGGTACTCGCCCTCCATCCCATGCACCGACGGCATGATGCTACAGCTGAAGGTGATTGACAAGGGCCCGTATGCGGCGGTGGTGACATCTGACGGCAAGTACGTGACGGATGACAGCGGTAAGTTTATAGTGGCAAGGAAAAGGGATGTTTAACCATTAATCGATAGCAGTATGGCATTTTATATCAAAGTGACGAGAGAGGTTGCGGACAAGCTGGGAGTGGCAGGAATCCGCAACAGCACTGCCGACGGCAATGTGCTGTTATGGCAGGCCGATGTGGCAGGCTTTCCCGGCGATACGGTATTCGATCGGGCGGCAGTAGTCGGGGGCGTGTGCCTTTCCCCGCAGCAGGCCAAGGGTGAGATAGACGGCGTGGAAGATCCGGTGGAGGTCGCCACTCCAGAGGGTTTCATGGATAAAGACGGGGAGGAGGTGACCGATGAGCGTAGCGAGTAAGGTCGGGCAGGTAATCTTTTCGCAAAAGTCTGGCGTTTACATGCCAGCGATTATGTGCGACAAAGGCGACCTCTATCAAGAGTATGATGGTGAATCGGGTGCTCCGACCAACATAGCCCCCGACTTCACCACGATGAAGCCGACGCTCTCCTTCCTTCTCACCTCCTCACGGGTGGCTGAGGGGGTTGTGGTGCCCTCTTCCATCAGGTGGTATTTCAATGACGTGTTGATAAGCTTCACATCCAACGTTTCCACGAACACGTTCGGCGGCGAGACGGGGCATTTCAAGTACATCCCCTACAAGGCGGGCACTACGAACTATTACGGGCTTCAGATCGTGAAGAACCTGGTGAAGGCGTCGTCCGGTGCGAGCTGCAGCGTCAAGGCGGTGGCTACGGTGACCGTGGGCAACGTGTCGGATGAGGTGCAGTTCGTTTACAGCATCCCTATCACCAAGGGTGTGGGCAACCAGAACGTGGTGACCATCGTTTCCGGAGATGACAAATACTTTGCCATCCGTGAGAAGGGAGGCAGTGTCGTTCTCACGGCAATGGCGAGACGTGGAGCGTCAGAGATCACCTCCGGACTAACCTACAAGTGGTCCAGGATGGTTAACGGTGCCTGGCAGACACTCGTCGACCAGACCGGCAAGAGTCTGACCGTTACGGACAGCCTGGTTGACACTACGGGCATCTTTAAGGTGGAGGTGTCGCAGGGCGGCAATCTGATAGGCCTTGACACGCAGACGGTGATGGACTTGTCAGACCCCTACGACATCATAACTAATCCCAATCCCGAGGATGAGACGATTGTTTCCGGTTCCGGAGGTTCGGTGACCTATACGCCTATCCTTGTCAAGAGGGGACAGACCACGAAGGCAAAGAATATGCTGTTCTATTTTGTCTTTATGGATTCGGCAGGGGTCATTCTCAATCCGGCTACGGCGAATGTGGCTGCGGCAAGCGGTACCTGCACCGAAGCTATGTGCCAGCAGGCAGGCGGTAATGTTTCATGGACAATCTCAACGGCAGCATGATATGGCAAAGAAAGCGTTGGCAAGCAAGACGGGAGAAGTGAAGTATCTCCAGCAGGGACCGATCGGTCCGCTGGTCTATCCGGCTGGAGAATATTCCGCATCCACAGGCTACACCCGTACGGCTCTATCGACACCGATGGTACTGTGTGAAGGTCAATACTACGTGTTGGCTAAGGAGGGCACATTTAAGGGTGTCAACCCCAAGACAGACTATGCGGCAAACGGCAGTAAGGCGACATGGGTAGTGATGGACAAGATACAGTATGCCTTTATCGAGGTACTGATGGCGAATTTCGCCAAGCTGGCAAGTGCGGTGTTCTATGGGCAGTATATGTTTTCGCAATACGGAATAAAAGCCGATGGCTCTGCTGTAGAAACGGTAGGCGGATATAAAGATTTTAATTACAATGACCCGATGAATCCGGCAAACAAGTTTCGACCAAACTTACTCCTTGATTTTCTGACTGGGAGCTTCAAGGGACGTAATGTTGAAGTTGAGGGGACAATTATTGCCAATGCATCATTTGTTCGGATGCATGATTTCCGTGCAAACGAGGGGTATTTCTTTTTGAATCCTAATTTTGGTTCTGATTTTATCAATGGTCGCCCTAATCGTATTTCTACTGCTGTATATATGCTACCGGATGCTGCTCAATATGCCGGAATGAAGATATCATTGACGATATACAAAGACTTAGCGAGCACATACGGGTATATATCAGTTGTCACTAAGAATGCGTTTAATGAAACAGCAGTCGTTGGTAGTGAAATGAAATATTGCAATAGAGCAAGTATATCTGGAGCCGGAAGATATGAATTTATATCATTAGGCAGTTTATGGTTTTTAGCAAATGACAATGGAGCTTCGTTTTCTTATGCTGATTTGGGTAATTATACTTATGAAGATCCTGTTAGCTAGAGAGAATAATATTAAACAAAACGAGAATAAAAACAAAATGTTAAACCGGTTGTCGTTTTTATCCGAAAATGACGACCCTCAAAAGTACAAGGGATATGATAGAGAAAGTTAACATAACAGATTCCAATGTAGTTGAGTTAATCAGAGGGAAACTACCCATTGCAACAGAGGTAAAAAACGGTCTGAAACCTTCCAGGGACATGCGACAAGAAAAGCGGGTATCCATGACATCCTCCATATTGTTGTTTGAGAGAAAGGACACATCTTCTTTCTCCGATGGAATTCTATTTAGTGTACAGTCATACGGAGGAGGACCGGTTGCCCTATATTTCCTTTCAATATATAGGTCTGAAGGGGTAACAGCAGCTCCTTCATACAAATTAAATCTGATAGGCGGTGTTTTGGGAACGGAAAATGCAAGGCCGAAATTCAAGCTCTATAATACCGATACTGGAGCATTCAAGGTATTTCTTGAGCGTAGGGATTACACGCCCGGAGTATATGCGAAACTATTGTCTTCCTACCATCCGACAACATTTGAATTCATATTGGAAGCGGCTGACGAGAGTGAGGTGACTGCTGCGAGCTACATGGAGGAGTCTAAGGTGGGGGAATAATTCCCCCCACTGTAGCATTTATTTCCGTTTCTTGTCTTTGTCGCCATTGACGGATGTTTAGTTTGTGAGAAACAGATTATCCGTTCCGGCCATCTCGGATAAAACGGGTAGGTCTGTTACGTTGATATGTCTGTTAACGATATATATTTCCACTCTGACCAATCATCTTTCCCGTTGACAGTGACACACTTTCTTACAAGGATAAAGTTTTTCCTTGCAGGAAAATCAATATGTATTGTATATTCATTTACATACAAGACTAAGAGCACACCATGCGCGCCATAGAAAGTCCCCGTACCGATTATGGGGTCCCCATGCATATACACACCAGGTTGCTTGAGGTTATCTATAACTTCTTGACTGTTATATATAAAGGAGCCTCTTGCACATAATATGTCACTCAAAAAAGAATTCAACGGTTCTAAAATGCCCTCTCCCTGGGTGTTCAGCCCGCGTATCTGAGCAATTATTCCGTTAGGCAAACCTTTCTCCACTTCTGACAACTTAATCTTTTCCATCATACCCTTGTACTTTTGAGGGTCATTAGAATACCCTTTTTGGTTAGGCTGTTGAATAAGACTACCTTCACCGCAAAAATGGTTTACGCATACATTAGGGTTAGCACTGACAAACAAACAGTCGAGAACCAAAGGTTCGAAGTCCAGAAATTTGCAACGGAAAAAGGACTTGTAATAGATAAATGGGTGTCCGAGAAGGTTTCCGGCACCAAAATTGCTAACGATAGGAAATTAGGCCCGCTTCTCAAGAGGATGAAGAAAGGCGACACTCTAATCATAACAGAAATCAGCCGATTAGGAAGAAACCTGATGGGTATTATGTCAATGCTTCACCTCTGTATGATTAAGGAGACTTGCGTTCTTACTGTCAAGGAGCGTTACGAATTAGGTAATAACATCAACAGTAAGGTATTGGCATTCGCTTTCGGTCTATCCGCTGAGATTGAACGTGATTTGATCAGTCAGCGAACCAAGGAGGCCCTTGCTTACAGAAAAGCCGCAGGAATACGACTTGGTCGGAAAAAGGGGGATAAAAACACGCATTACAAGCTTACAGGAAAGGAACCTCTCATTAGAACTATGCTCGAATATGGTTATTCAAAGGCAGCCATATGTCGTAAGCTTAAATGTAACCCTAAAACATTGGATGACCATTTGCGGAGAATGTCAAAAAAATAATGTCCTTTTTGAAGGCTACATCCATATCTATCTTTGCATTGACATTCTGTGTCAGTGGAAAATCCCGAATTGGCAGTATGTTTGACATAGGCTTACTTACTTTTGTGGTTGTCTGACAATTTGATGGTTATAAATAAAGTAATAAAATGGGTATGAATGATTGGGTTATGTTGGTGACCGCACTCGGTGGCATTGAGGGCATCAAGCAGCTTATTAAGTGGTGGATGTCGCGTAAGACCAACGCGCGTATTGAGGACGCGCATGCGGATGTCGAGGAGTTCAAGGCATTACGGGAGTACAACGAGTTCCTTCAGAAGCAGCTTTCGGAGAAGGAACAGCGGTTTGTGGAGCAGACTGACCGGCTCCGTAAGGCACAGGATGAGCTGTTTACACTGAAGGAGGCTAATTCTGACTTGAAACTGGAACTGGCACTCAAACGGTGTGAGAGAAAGAAGTGCGGTGATAGAGAACCGCAAAATGGGTATTAATTGAATAAGGAGGAAAATTGAAATGGCGAATGTGAATCAACTTGCACCGTTTATCCTAAAATGGGAAGGCGGTTTCGTGAATGACCCGGCAGACCTTGGAGGTGCTACGAATATGGGTGTGACTATCGGCACGTGGAAGTCATGCGGCTATGACAAGGACGGTGACGGTGATATAGACGTGGATGACCTGCGTCTGCTTACCCGTGAGGATGTCGTTAACCGGGTGCTCAAGCCGCATTATTGGGATAGATGGAAGGCAGATTTGATAACGAGCCAGTCCGTAGCAAATATCCTTGTCGATTGGGTGTGGGCATCGGGTGCACACGGAATAAAGATACCTCAACGTTTGCTTGGTGTTACTGTGGATGGAATAGTAGGTCCTAAGACACTCGCTGCGGTGAATGCCAGGAACCCGCGTGAGTTGTTCGACATGATTAAGATTGCACGGTTCGATTTCATCGAGGATATATGCAAAAAGCGTCCGGCGAACAATAAATTCAAACGGGGGTGGATGAACCGTATAAACGATTTAAGGTTCGAGGAATGAAAAAGTTACCGTGGATATTAATTGTACTGCTGGCAATTGCTTGTGTGACGGCTTGGTTCCGTCCGCATGAGCAGCCTCCGGCTGAAGTTCGTGTAGAGACGAAGATAAAGACGGTTGTCAAGGTAGATACGATGCTTA
>OFMG01000293.1_pt1 | contig 71705 bp, 68 predicted proteins | sample 1541751 | NCBI WGS metagenome assembly OFMG01 (sample SAMN04209232, study PRJEB22552) | human gut metagenome | biome: gut; material: feces | host: Homo sapiens | place: USA: Oklahoma
GGGCTTCCTGCTGAGCTTTCAGAAGTCATTCTTTTGTCTCAGCGCTTGGCGCTCACATATAGTACCATACCGCAACTACTTTTGCAAGCCTTTTTTACATTTTTTTCGCCTTTTTTTGCGCTTTGTATACATCAGCCAGTTTTTTGCTCGGTTTGAGATGGCGTTTTGGCCTTTCTTCCATCATTTCTGCGCAAAACAGCCGCCGCACAAAACGTGCAGCGGCTGTTGCCTTGGGACTCAGTTCTTTTCTTCCTGTTTCATCTCCCGCAGGGTCAGCCAGACAGCCGCCGCCAGCATCGGCAGCGCGGCGATCAGACCAATGGGCATGGGTCCCAGCACATTATAATAGGTATCTGCCGGGGTGACCAGCACCTGCGGCAGCGCCGCAATGGCGTTGAACGCTCCATGCGCAATGGCGGGCACCCAGATGCACTCCGTTCTCTCATAGAGGATATCCAGCAGAGTGTTCAGGGCAAAGCAGACCACGCACCACACTATCAGACCCAGCAAGGGTGCGCCCAAGTAGTTGGTGCCGTACTCGTAGCCCACCAGCAGCATCAGCGGCCAGTGCCAGATGCCCCACACAACGCCGCCCAGCAGGCGGCCATTCAGCAGACCGAACCGCTCCTTCAGACGGGGCATCATGTAGCCGCGCCAGCCGACCTCCTCACCCAGTGCGGGAAACATATTGATGGCCGGGGCAAGGAGCACCGCAAACAGCCCGTTTTGCAGCAGATAGCTGAGGGTAGAAACGCCCAGCTGACTGCGCAGGGTCTGGGCGTCCATCTCGCCGCCGTAGGCGGCAACCAGCCAGCTGCCGGAAAAGTCCAGCCGGGAGGGGAACACCGCAAAATACAGCACCGCACCCAGCAGGGTGAGCACCGCCGGGCCGAACCATGCCGCCAGCCAGAACCGTCGCTTGCCCTGCACCTTCCAGCCGATGCCGGTGGGCTGGCGCAGGAATGCTTTTTGCACCAGCAGTACAGCCAGCAGCGGACAGAACATGGTGACAATGAGCGCCAGCTGATACAGCACGGCGTTATTCTGCTGCAAAAGCGCCATGCAGCCGCCAACCTGACACAGCCATGCCATGCCGAAGGCGAACAGGAAGTACAGGCCGAAGCCCTGTTTTTCTTTTGCTGTCATACGAATCTCACCGCCGTTCCGTAAGCAATGACCTCTGCTGCGCCCTGCATGACGCTGGCGGAGGCGTACCGCATTCCCACAACAGCATCTGCGCCAAGGCTTTCGGCATCCTTGACCATGCGCCCGGTGGCGATCTGCCGCGCTTCAGTGAGCATATCGGCATAGTCGGTCACCTCGCCGCCCACAAGGGTGCGGAAGCCGGCCATCATGTCGTGGCCAAGGTTGCGGCTCTGCACCGTGCTGCCCCGCACCACGCCCAGCGCCTCCAGTTTTTTGCCCGGGATCTCGTTAATAGTTACGATAAGCATCTTCTTCTCCCTTTCCGATCTCTTCGATTCGATCCAGCAGCACCTTCAGGGTGCCTACGATGCAGCCCGCCGGGATGCCGAACATCACCACCAACAGCGGCAGCGGCGGGGCATCCTGCGGGTCGGTGTAGATCGCCCAGCCCATGATAGCCATTACAAAAGCCATCATGGTCACAGAAAGGGCAGCACCGATGCAGGCACCCCGGATGCGGCGGGTCTTTTGGTCGGTCCGTTCAATGTTCACAAAAGTCACTCCCTGTTCTTCCCGTGCGGTCAGGCGCGCCAGCGTCTGCTCCACATCCAGTTGTTCCAGAGGGCCGTTTTCCTGTTGCAGCAGCGTGCAGAAACCGATGGCTTCCTCCAAGTCGGCGCGGCGGCTGCGCAGACGTTCCAGTTGCTGGCTCATGCCCTCAGCCAGCGTGCGCTGCCCTTCCAGCATCTCCCGGATCTCTGCCAGCGGCACGTCCAGCTTACGCAGCAGCTTGATGCGGCGCAGGCGCTCCACATCCGCCTGCGAGTAGCTGCGGTAGCCGTTGCCCGGCTCCCGGCTGGGGCTGATGAGCCCCTCTTCCTCATAAAAGCGGATGTTCTTTTTGGTCACGCCGACGGCGGCTTCCACTTCGTTGATCTTCATGGGTCACGACCCCCTCCTTACGGGAGTATTCTACACCTTCCACAAAGGGGAAGGTCAAGCCTTTTTGCAAAAAAGCTGCCGCACAAAGTCGTACAGCAGCTCCTTCCTTTAAAAATAGCACTTGATCTGGAAACGATCGGCGTTGTCCTGCTTTTTCTCCACTACGATGTGCTCGTGGTTGAAGTCGAAGTGCACCGGGGTGCACAGGTCGGTATTGCGAGTCAGGCGCAGCAGCTCCTGCACGCGCTTCTTCTCCTCCGGCACATAGAACAGGTAGCTCACGCCCTCTTTTTTGGCGCGGCCGGTGCGGCCGATGCGGTGGGTGTAGTGCTCGTTCTCGCTGGGCACATCGTAGTTGATGACGGCATCCACATCCGAAACGTCAATGCCGCGGGCAGCAACGTCCGTAGCCACCAGAATGGCCAGCTTGCCGTCCCGGAAGGCCTGCATGATCTGGTTGCGTTCCTTCTGGGAGAGGTCGCCGTGCAGGCAGTCCACCGAGAAGCCCAGCCGTGCCAGCTGGTTTGCCAGTGTGGCGGTGTTGAACTTGGTATCGCAGAACACCATCACCCGCTTGTAGCCCTCGCCAATGATGATCTGTGCCAGATCCGACAGCTTGTTGCGGCCGGAGGTCTCCAGCATATACTGGGTGATCTTGGGCTGGCTTTCCTCCCGGGGCTGCACGGTGATCTCCTCGGCGTTGTGCTGGTACAGCCAGCCGATATCCATCACCTCGCGGCTGATGGTGGCGGAGAACATGGACAGCGCTTTGCGGGCCTTCATCATCTCGATGATGTGGCGCACATCCTTATAAAAGCCCATGTTCAGCATCTCGTCGGCCTCGTCCAGCACGATCTGGGTCACATGGGAGATATCGATGCTGTGGTGCTTGTAGTGATCCATCAGCCGCCCCGGGGTGGCTACCACGATCTGGCAGCCCTCCGCCAGACGCTTTGCCTGCTTTTCCATATTGGCACCGCCGTACACGCAGGCCACCTGCACCTCGGGCATAAAGTAGGTGAGGTTAGTCAGCTCCTCGGCGATCTGCTGAGCAAGCTCCCGGGTAGGTGCCATGATGACGGCCTGCGGGTATTTGTTTTCCGGCTGGATATGCTCCACCACCGGGATGCCGAAGGCACAGGTCTTACCGGTGCCGGTGGGTGCCTTGGCTATGACATCATGCCCTGCCAGCATGAGGGGGATGGTCTTTTCCTGGATCTCGGTCATTTCGGCAAAGCCCATGCGTTCCACAGCCTTGTGGATGGCTTCGCTGCACTGCAACTCGCTGTAAAGCATTTGGACAACTCCGTTCTTTGTGGCGTTTTTTCTCGTTGCAACAAGTATAGCATGAAATGCCGCGCTTGTCAGCAGAGAAACAAAAAGAACCGCACCCGGGGGCACGGGTACGGTTCTCAGTGTGCAGAAATCAGGCGGTCTCTTCCACGCTCTTCTTGCCGGCTTCCAGCTTCTGCTTGAAGCGGCCGCTGGCCTTGAAGCCGGGGATGGAGGTAGACTCCAGCTGGCTGGAAACCTTGGTCTTGGGGTTGGTGTAAGCCTTCGGCTTGCGGGGGCGCATCTCAAAGCGGCCAAAGCCGGCGATGGTCACCTTTTCGTCAGCGCGCAGGCAGTCCGCGATCTGGTCAAACATTGCATCCATCGTGGTCTCGACCTGAGCTTCGGTAAAGCCGGTCTTGCGTGCCACGGTTTCGATCATCTGGGAACGGGTCATGTATCGATATCCTCCTGGAATGTCCAAAAGTAACGTCTTTTGGCAAATTTTGCGTTGTTGAGTATAACATATTTCGCGCACTGTTTTCGATGGATTGCGCACGAAATGTAATTTATTGCGCACGAACCACATTCAGTTCCGTGCACCCCGCACAAATACAGCGCCCACCGTTTCGGCAGGCGCTGTAAAGAGCTGTTTTATGCGGATATTACGGCTTATTTTCCGCGGTACAGGGTGGCAATATCCACCAGCGGGATGTTAGCCAAACTGTGCTCGCTGCGCAGGCAGTCCACCAGAGAAGCGGCGGTATCCACTGCGGTGATGCAGGGGATGCTCAGCTCCACGGCCTTGCGGCGCAGACGGACGGAATCGCGCCGGGGGTCACGACCCTTGGCACTGGTGGAGAACACATAGTCCACCAGACCGCTCTGCAGCAGATCCACAATGTTGGGAGCCTCGCCGGAGATGTTTCGCACCTCGTTGCAGGGGACCATGTGCTTGTTGAGCCATGCACAGGTGCCGGAGGTACCGTAGAGCTTGTAGCCCATATCCTTCAGCTTCCATGCAATATCCACGAACTCGGGCTTATCGCTGTCCTTCACGGTGAAGATGCAGCAGCTGCCCGGGCCGGGGGTCTTAAAGGTATAGCCTGCACCGATCAGACCCTTGAGCAGGGCATCGTGGTAGTTGGGCGCAATACCCAGCACCTCGCCGGTAGACTTCATCTCGGGGCCGAACTGGGTATCCACGGCGTGCAGCTTTTCAAAGCTGAATACGGGCACCTTTACCGCCACATAGGGGGCGTTGGGGTGCAGACCGGTGCCGTAGCCCATATCCGTCAGCTTCTCGCCCAAGCAGCAGCGCACGGCCAGATCCACCATGGGCACGCCGGTGACCTTGGAGATGTAAGGCACGGTACGGGAGGAGCGGGGGTTCACCTCGATGACGTACACGCGGCCATGGGAGACGGCGTACTGCACGTTGACCAGACCGGTAACGTGCAGCTCGCGGGCAAAGCGACCGGTGTAATCCACCATGGTGTCGATCTCGTCCTGCGTCAGGTGCTGTGCCGGGTAGACACAGATGGAGTCGCCGGAGTGCACACCGGTGCGCTCCACCTGCTCCATGATGCCGGGGATCAGGAAGTTTTCGCCATCGCAGATGGCGTCCACCTCGCACTCGGTACCCATGATGTACTTATCCAGCAGCACCGGGTGATCCATATCGACGTGCTCGGTGATAACGCCCATGTACTCGATGATATCCGCCTTGTTGTAGGCCACGATCATGTTCTGACCGCCCAGCACATAGGAGGGACGCATCAGCACCGGCAGGCCGATCTCCTCGGCAGCGGCCAGAGCCTCGTCCAGATTGAACACGGTACGGCCCGGGGCGCGGGGGATGTTGCAGCGCTCCAGCAGCTCGTCAAAGCGCTCGCGGTCCTCGGCTTCATCGATGGCATCCGCCGGGGTGCCCAGAATGGGCAGGCCGATCTCGTCCATGTGCTTGGCCAGCTTGATGGCGGTCTGTCCGCCGAACTGCACCACGCAGGCATCCGGCTTTTCGGTGGCAATGATGTTGTCCACGCTCTCCGGGTTCAGCGGGTCGAAGTACAGACGGTCGCCGGTATCAAAGTCGGTGGAGACGGTCTCGGGGTTGTTGTTGACCAGAATGGCTTCGCAGCCGTTCTTTTTCAGCGTCCATACGCAGTGCACCGAGCAGTAGTCGAACTCGATGCCCTGACCAATGCGGATGGGGCCGGAACCAAAGACCAGAACCTTCTTCTTTTTAGGCTCGCCCTTGGCTGCGGTCTCAGCTTCCTTCTCAGCGATAAAGCCTGCGGCCTCGTTGTCGCCATCGTAGGTGGAGTAGAAGTAGGGGGTATTTGCAGAGAACTCGGCAGCGCAGGTATCCACCATCTTGAAGCCGGCGCGGTAGTTCTCCACGGGCAGGGTGTCCACCTTTGCCAGACGGCGGATGGTCTTATCCTGGAAGCCGTACTTCTTGGCAGTCTTGTACTGCTCCAAAGACAGCTGGCCGTTGCACTGTGCCAGACCCTTTTCCAGATCTGCCAGATGCTGCATCTTGTCCAGGAACCACCAGTCGATCTTGGTGATATCGTAGATGACCTTGTGGTCGATGCCGCGCTTCAGTGCTTCGTACACGCAGAACACGCGCTCGGCGTCCTGAACGTGCATATGTTCCACAACTTCCTCGTCGGTCAGCTCCTCAAAGGGCTTGTGGGTCAGGGTGTCCATGCCCAGCTCAATGGAGGAAACAGCCTTCATCATGGCGGCTTCAAAGCTGTTGCCGATGCTCATCACCTCGCCGGTAGCCATCATCTGGGTGCCCAGAGACTTGTCGGCGTAGACGAACTTATCAAACGGCCACTTCGGGTACTTGACCACGATGTAGTCCAGCGCAGGCTCGAAGCAGGCGCAGGTCTTGCCGGTAACGTCGTTGGTGATCTCGTCCAGCGTGTAGCCGATGGCGATCTTGGTAGCCACCTTGGCAATGGGGTAGCCGGTAGCCTTGGAAGCCAGTGCAGAGGAGCGGGACACACGGGGGTTGACCTCGATGACCGCGTAGTCGAAGCTGTCCGGCTTCAGAGCGAACTGGCAGTTGCAGCCGCCCTCGATGCCCAGCTCGGTGATGATATCCAGTGCGGCAGTACGCAGCATCTGGTACTCGTGGTCGGTCAGGGTCTGGGAGGGAGCCACGACCACCGAGTCGCCGGTGTGGATGCCCACGGGGTCGAGGTTTTCCATGTTACATACGGTGATCACGTTGCCCTTGTGGTCGCGCATCACCTCGTACTCGATCTCTTTCCAGCCGGCGATGCACTTTTCCACCAAAATCTGATGGATGGGAGAAAGGCGCAGGCCGTTGGTGCCGATCTCAATCAGCTTTTCGCGGGTCTCGCAGATGCCGCCGCCGGTGCCGCCCATGGTAAAGGCCGGGCGCACGATGACCGGGTAGCCGATGCGGTCGGCGCAGTCCAGTGCGTCCTGCAGGTTCTCCACCACCTCAGAAGGGATGATGGGCTGGTGCAGCTTTTCCATGGTCTCCTTGAACAGCTCACGGTCCTCGGCACGGTCAATGGTCTCGGGATTGCAGGCCAGCAGACGGATGCCGGTGCGGTCCAGATAGCCGGAGCGTGCCAGCTCCATGGACAGGTTCAAGCCCATCTGACCGCCGAGGTTGGGCAGCACGGAGTCCGGCTTTTCGATGTCCAGAATGCGCTCCACGACTTCCAGCGTCATGGGCTCGATATACACATGGTCGGCCACGTCCGGATCGGTCATGATGGTAGCGGGGTTGGAGTTCAGCAGAACGGTCTCGATGCCCTCTGCTTTCAGGGCGCGGCAGGCCTGCGTGCCGGAGTAGTCAAACTCCGCAGCCTGACCAATGATGATAGGGCCGGAGCCAATGACCAGCACTTTTTTGATTCTGGGGTCCTTCGGCATTTCAGCGTGCCTCCTTTGCTGCTTTGACGTTGTTCAGGAAGCGGTCGAACAGGAATTCGGTGTCCTTGGGGCCGCCGTTTGCTTCCGGGTGGAACTGCACGGTAAAGCAGTTCCACTTTTTGTACTTGATGCCCTCGCAGGTGCCGTCGTTGGCGTTCACCTGTGCCACCTCGCCCATCTCGGCGGGCAGCTCCTCGCCCACGACCGCATAGCCGTGGTTCTGGCTGGTGATAAAGGTGCGGCCGGACTCAAAGTCGGTCACAGGCTGGTTGGCACCGCGGTGGCCGTACTTCAGCTTCATGGTCTTGGCACCGGCTGCCAGTGCGGACAGCTGGTGACCCAGACAGATGCCGAAGGTGGGGATATTTAACTCAAAGATGTGCTTGAGGTTCTCGATGATTTCCACCGGCTCGGCGGGGTCGCCGGGGCCGTTGGACAGCATGATGCCGTCCGGGGCAAGGGCCTTGATTTCCTCTGCCGTTGCAAAGGCGGGCATCACGGTCACCTTGCAGCCGCGCTTGACAAGGCAGCGCACGATGTTGCGCTTGCAGCCGTAGTGCATCAGCACGATATGGGTCTCGCCTTCCGGGTTGAACACCTCGGGAGCGGCGCAGGTCACGTTCTTCACAGCATCGGTCACGGCATAGGCGCGGATCTCAGCCAGCAGAGCCTCGGTCTCGGCCTTGTTGGCCGGGTCGGCGGGGTCAAAGGTGGTCAGGATGGCACCGTTCATCACGCCGCTCTCCCGGATGATGCGGGTCAGGTGGCGGGTGTCGATGCCCTCGATGCCGATGGTGTTGTTCTTTTTCAAAAAGCTGTCCAGCGTCTCCTCACAGCGCCAGTTGGAGGGGGTGGTGCAGGCTTCGCGCACGATGTAGCCCTTTGCCCAGATGCGGTCGGACTCCATGTCATCGTGGTTCATGCCGTAGTTGCCGATGAGGGGATAGGTCTGGGTGATGATCTGGCCGTAGTAGCTGGGGTCGGTCAGGGTCTCCTGAAAGCCCACCATGCCGGTGGAGAACACCACCTCGCCCACGGTCACGCCCTGCGCGCCCACGGACTGTCCGGCAAAGACCATGCCGTTTGCCAAAAGAAGATATGCGTTCATAGTTTTCCTCGTTTCAACGCAGAATGTTGTCATATTTTCAGCGTCCTCGCCCTCTCCGTCAGCGCTGACGCGCTGCCACCTCCCCCAAAGTGGGAGGCCTTGGCAGTCCACACAAAATTTATGGTTTTGCCAAGGGCTCTCCCTTTGGGAGAGCTGGACGCGAAGCGGCCTGAGAGGGCGAGCTCTCTTACAGGGTCTGCTTTGCTTCCTGCTTCATCTTGCGGCTGCCCAGATGCACCAGCGGCAGCTTGCCCTCCTTGCAGATGGGGCACTCCTCCGGGGTATAGTTGGGCAGGTCCAGCTTCAGAGCGCTGGCCAGAATGGGGATGGGAGACGGAGCCTCGGGCTTAGTGCGATCCACCACGCAGGTGATGCCAAGGCAGATGCCGCCGGCCTCTTCGATGACGCGCTTGGTCTCCAGAGAGGAGATGCCGGTGGTCACCACGTCCTCGGCGATGATGCACTTTTCACCCGGGTGGATGGCAAAGCGCTTCAGGCACATCACGTTGTCCACGCGCTCGGTAAAGATGGCGCGCTTGCCGGTCTGGCGGGCCAGCTCGTAGGCGTACACGATGCCGCCCATGGCAGGGCCGACGATGACGTCCACGTCCATCTCCTTGACCTTGTCGGCCACAGCCTTCATCACCTCGGCGCAGCGGTCCGGGTACTGCTGCAGATAAGCCATCTGGCAGTATGCGCCGGAGTGCCGGCCGGAGGACAGCAGGAAGTGACCCTCCAGAAATGCGTCACAGCTCTTCAGAATTTCAAGTGCTTCACTCATTGTACTTCTCCCTCTCTTTTCAGTGGTGTATATTCCTTTGGGTGGTATTGTACCACGCTTTTACGTTATTTGCAAATTTATGCGCTAAGTTTTATTTTATGCGCATAATTGTAGATATTTTATGGATATATCAGCTTTTATTCTGCATGACGGGCGCAGCCGCGGATCTCGTCCAGCGTTTTCACGCCGTTTTTGTCCATCCATGCTGCCATCTCGTTTGCAATAGTCTCCATGGCGCGGGGGTTTGCAAAGTTTGCAGCGCCCACCTGCACTGCGGCAGCGCCTGCCATGATGAACTCCAGTGCGTCACGGCCGGTGGCAATGCCGCCCAGACCCACCACCGGGATGTTCACCGCACCCACGGCCTGCCATACCATGCGCAGGGCGATGGGGCGCACCGCCGGGCCGGACAGACCGGCAAAGATGTTGTTGAACACCGGGCGGCGCTTTTCCAAGTCAATGGCGCAGGCCTGAAAGGTGTTGGTCAGGCTGATGGCGTCCGCACCGGCGGCTTCCACAGCCTTGCACATCTCGGGGATGTTCTCGGCCTGCGGGCTCAGCTTGACCATCAGAGGCTTTTTGCAGGCAGCGCGCACCATGCGCACCACCTCGCCGGCAGCTTCGGCCTTTACGCCGTAGGCCATGCCGCCCACCTTGACGTTGGGGCAGGAGATGTTCAGCTCCACGATGTCCACTGCGCTCTCGCTCAGCATCGCAGCGCCTTCCACATACTCTTCCTCGCTGTGGCCGCCAAGGTTTGCAATGGCCACCGTGCCGTACTTCTGCTTCAGCTCCAGCATCTCGGGCAGTTCCACGTCAATAAAGTGCTGCACGCCGGGGTTCTGCAGGCCGATGCTGTTGATGAGACCGGAGGGGGTCTCCCACAGGCGCTCGCCCTTGTTGCCGTACTGGCCGTGCAGGGTAAGCCCCTTGCCGGAGATGCCGCCGATTTTAGCAAAATCGGCCAGTTCCTCGTACTCCACACCGTAGCCCACGGTGCCGGATGCGCCGATGACCGGGCTGTTCATCACAAAGCCCAGCAGGTTGGTTTTCAGGTCTGCCATCAGAAGAACACCTCCGTTGCGTCAAATACCGGGCCGTTCTTGCACACGCTCTTGCCCTCGCCGCCCTTGGTCTCGCAGGTGCAGCCAAGGCAGGCACCAATGCCGCAGGCCATCTTCTTTTCCATGCTCACAAAGCAGGGAGTGCCTTTTTCGGCACACAGGCGGGCGGCGTTCTTCATCATCACGGTGGGGCCGCACACCAGCACCACGTCGTAATCGGCGGGGTCGTACAGCTGGGTGACAAAGCCGTGGAAGCCCACCGCGCCGGTGTCGGTGGACACCTTGACGAGGTTTGCGATGCTGCGGTACTCCTCCATGCAGTAGGGGGTGTCGCGGAAGCCGAAGAACACATCCGGCTTTACCCCGGCAGCGGCCAGCTCGCGGGTGAGCTGGAACATGGGCGCAGTGCCGATGCCGCCGCCCACCACGGCGATCTTTTTATACTTGCTCAGGATGTCCGGCACATCAAAGCCGTTGCCCATAGGGCCGGTAAGCTGGAAGGTATCCTGCTGCTTGAGCTGTGCCAGCTTCTCGGTGCCCTCGCCCACCACCTGATACAAAAACTCGATGGTGCTGCTGTCCGGGTTCCAGCGGTGCACGCTGATGGGGCGGGACAGGAAGGGCGCTTCATCTGCGCCCCAGGAGCGCAGAGTGAAGAACTGGCCTGCGTGGGGGGCGTGGTCGCGGTCCGGCCACACCACGGTCAGCAGGCGGATGTCCGGGGCAATGACCTCATTGCGCAGGACGGTGGCTTCACAGCAGGCTGCACGCATGAGCAATGGCCTCCTTCATGTTCACACACTCGTTGTAAGCGGCCTCGTCAAAGGCAGTGCCCGGCTGCTTTTTGTAAGCCAGCAGGATGCCGCGGCTGGAGTTGACCACGCCGCCGTTGCCCTTGGTCAGGTACTGGGCAATATCCTCAGCCTTGCCGCCCTGTGCGCCGTAGCCGGGGATCAGGAAGAAGCTGTCCTGATACTTTGCGCGGATCTCGGTGGCTTCCTCGATGTGGGTGCCGCCGATGACCAAACCGATGGAGGAGTAGCCGTGCTCGCCCATGTAGTCCTTGCCCAGTGCGTTCAGCTTGTCACCCACCAGATCGTAGACGTGGCGGCCATCGGCCAGCTTCTCGTACTCAAAGTCCTTGGCACCGCCGTTGGAGGTGCGGCAGAGCACGAACATACCCTTGCCCTGCTTTTCGGCATAGGGCAGGTAGGGGCTGATGGAGTCCAGACCCATATAGGGTGCCAGCGTAACGAAGTCGCTCTCGAAATCGCCGGTAAAGTGACCCATGGCGTACATCTCGGCGGTCTTGGCGATATCGCCGCGCTTGATATCCGCGATCACCGGCACACCGGCCTCGCGCACAGCCTTCAGGGTGTCGGCGTAGGCCTTCATGCCCTCCATGCCCAGAGACTCATAATAAGCGATCTGCACCTTGTAGCAGCCAGCCACAGCCTTGGTGGCATCGATGAGCTTCTTGTTGAAGCGCACGATGTTCTCGCCCTTGGTCAGGGTGCTGTCCACAAAATCAGCGGGCAGGTAGCTGAAGTCGGTGTCCAGACCCACGCACACCGGGCCGCGGGCTTCCACAGCTTCGTACAGTTTGTCCATGTTCGTCATTTGGGTGTCCTCCTGTAAGTCGTATTGTAGAACCCTCTCAGGCGCTTGCGCGCCAGCTCCCCCGAAGGGGGAGCTTTTTCTCTTGAGGGCAACTGTTTCTTTTCGTAATATGCGAACTGCTTTCCGTACTCTCAGGCAAAGCCTGACGGCTTTGCCTGAGAGGGTTTCGTTCTTTTTACTCCTCGGCCTGATAGGTGATCTTACCGGCCTTGATGGTGGCAAACACCTTGCCGTAAAGCTGTGCACCGTCAAAGGGGGTGTTATGGCTCTTGGAGTGCAGCTTTTCCTTTTCCACCGTGTAGGGGGTGTCCAGATCCACCAGCACAAAGTCGGCATCAAAGCCCGGCTCCAGCTGACCCTTGGCAAGGCCAAGGATCTCGGCGGGGCGGGTGCTCATCAGGTGCACCAGCAGCTCCAGCGGCAGACCCTCCTGCTTGCAGAGCTTGGTGTAGCACACGCCGAAGGCGGTCTCGCTGCCCACCATACCGGCCATGCCCTTCAGCTTATCCTCTTCGGAGTGGGGTGCGTGGTCAGTGGCAATGGCGTCCACGATGCCGGTGCGGATGCCCTCCACCAGCGCTTCCACATCGTCGGCGGTGCGGATGGGCGGGTTGACCCGGTAGTCGCAGGTATCGTTGGTAAACCACAGGTGGTGGGGGGTCACCTCACAGGTGACCGGTGCGCCCCGCAGTTTTGCCATGCGGATGGCATCCAGCGCGCCCCGGGTGGACACATGGCACATATGCAGCCGGGTCTGGTAGTACTCGCTCAGCCAGCAGTTGCGCACCGTCTCAATATCCTCGGCCAGACGGTAGTCCCACGGGCTGATCTCCATATCCTCGGCGTGGCTCATGACCGTGATGTCCTTCTGGGTGCAGATGGCAAATGCCCGCGCCATGGTGGCGTTATCCTGCACGCCGTGGCCGTCCTCGGTGATGAACTTCACGCTGGCGGGCAGGGTCTTGAGGTGGTCGATGCTCACACCGTCAAAGTTCTCGGTGATGGAGACGGTCTGGTTTGCATCGCACAGCCCTACCTCGGCGGCTTTCTGTTCCACCATCACAGCCTGCGCAGCAGAGGAGCAGACGGGCTTGGTGTTGGGCATCAGGTTTACAAAGGTGTAGCCGCCGGCGGCAGCAGCGCGGCTGCCGGTCTCGATGTCCTCCTTGTACTCAAAGCCCGGGGTGCGCCAGTGGCAGTGCAGATCCACAAATGCGGGCAGCACCGTCAGCCCACCGGCATCCACCACCGTCTCGTTCTCGGCGGCAAGGGCGGTAAGATCCTGCCCTACGGCAGCGATTTTACCATCCTTTACATAGATTTCGAGCGGCCGTCCCTCGGTGTTCACAGCGTTTGTCAGCAGCATCGCGGTTCCCTCCTGTAATGGTATTTTTGTGTATCAAACGCCCGAAAACGGGCAAAAAAAAACTTTTCCCCGCAAAGGGAAAAGCTCATTGCGCAAAAAAAGGAAACAACGAAGCCACGGCAAAACCGGACGCGAACTGCTTGTTCAGTTTCGGGTTCTGGGCGCTGCACAGCATGGTGTTTCTCCTTTTCTTGATGGTTGCGTTTTCATTCGTATTATTTTATCATAGAACCGCAAAATGTGTCAATGGCTGCGCGCAAAAACAGGTGCTAAAAGGTTTATGGCATCTCTCGCCGAATTTTGGATACTCTACCCAAAACCCGGGCAATGCGGCAAAACAACTGCCATTTTGTTCCACAATCCCTAGTACGGCACTGTACTTTCATTGCCTGATGTGCTATTATAATACGGTAAAAGGGAGAGCCCCGCCGCGTGGGCGGGTGTTTATGGGAAAGAGAGGTTTTCCGCATGGGTTTACTTGAGGACGCGCGGAACATCCAGCGCAAGGACCCCGCCGCACGCAGCGTACTGGAGGTAATGCTGCTGTACCCGGGATTCCACATTCTGGTGTACCACCGCATTGCGCACTGGCTGTACGGGCACAAACACTTTTTTCTGGCACGGTGGGTCAGCCAGCATGGCCGCCACCGCACCGGCATCGAGATCCACCCGGGTGCCACCATCGGCAAGTGTCTGTTCATCGACCACGGCATGGGCATCGTGTTCGGCGAGACCTGCGAGATCGGAGACAACTGCACCATCTACCACGGGGTAACGCTGGGCGGTACCGGCAAGGATACCGGCAAGCGCCACCCCACCTTGGGCAACAACGTGCTCATCGGCGCTGGCACCAAGGTGCTGGGTCCGGTGTTCATCGGGGATAACGCCCGCATCGGCGCAGGCAGCGTGGTGCTGCGCAACCTGCCCGCCAACTGCACCGCCGTGGGCGTACCCGCCGAGGTGGTGCGCATCAACAACAAGGCGGTGAACCCTGCCGACGATCTGGATCAGCAGGATCTGCCGGACATCGTCTCGCAGCGGCTCACCGATCTGGATCGCCGCCTGAGCCAGCTGGAAAAAACTGCGCAGGGCGATATCCCGCCCACTGCCGCACAGATCGCCGCCCGGCAGCGGAAGTAACCTATATTTTTGACAAAAACGACACCGGACAGGCCATGACCTGTCCGGTGTCGTTTTATCTTATTCTTTAACACCCTTCCCCGGCACAGAGGGACTTTACCTTCTGCACGGCGGCAGACACAAGGCTGCCGATGGGCTGGTCGGGCACGCCGACAATGTAGTTTTCGCAGTGGTTCACCGGGATCAGCACCCGGGTGGCGCTGCTCTGGCACACCGCCGTGGCCATGGCGGGGGTGATCTCCCCCAGCAGCGCGTCTGCAATGACGATGCCGATGGGGCCCACGATGATGTCCGCATTGCGGCAGTTCACCACCACAGCATTCTCACCCGTGGCAGCTCGATGTGCCCCGGCCTTATGCATGGCCTGCGCAGCGACACTGTTGGTGCCCACGGCCACCAGCCGGATGTCCGGGCACTGGGCGCTGAGGGCGGCCACCAGCTGGCGTCCCAGTCCCCCGCCCTGCCCGTCAATGACAAGCACGTTCATGCTGTACCTCAGAAGTCGATCTCTTCCAGCCGCAGCAGCGCCAGAATGTAGATCTTGACGGCCTCCAGCAGCTTGTTGATGGGAGCCGCCTCGTTGGCGCCGTGCATCGGGCCGCCGAACTCCGGCAGCTTTACATCCTCATGCTCCGGGCCGAAGCTGACGGCATAGGGGAAGTGGCGGGCATAGGTGCCGCCGCCCATGGTAAAGGGGGTGGCGTTCTCACCAGTCACCTCGTTGTAGGTGTCGATGCAGGCGCGGATGGCGGGGCTGTCGGCTGCGATATAGAAAGGCTCGGCTGCGTCCACATCCTCCAGCTTTGCGCCCTCGCCCAGCGCAGCGGTGACCTGTGCGGTCAGCTTTTCGCCGTTGGTGCAGGTGGGGAAGCGGCTGTCAATGGTCTGCACCAGCTTGCCGTCCTCCATATAGATGCGGCCGCCGATAATGGTCAGCGGGCCAAAGGGGCCGTCGGCGCAGTCGATGCCAAGGCCGGTGCCTGCGGTGGAGCTGTGCAGCTTGTGCAGTGCCTCCAGATAAGCGCGCTCGGCGTCATTGCACAGGCCGTTGTCCAGCAGATAATCCGCTACCAGACCAATGGCGTTCACCGTGCCCTCCGGCATGGCGGCGTGGCCGGACTTGCCCCAGCCGCGCACCCGCACGCCGTCCCCTTCCGGTTCCAGCGTGATGTTGGGAGCGTTCTTCAGCTTGCTGATATCGGTCTTGACCAGTGCGCTGGCGCGGTCCGGCACAGCGTTGTTGGCTACACCGCCCTCAAACTCTGCAATGACGCCGTTGCACACCGGGCTGACGATCTTGCCGCCAAAGTGGCCTTTTTCGCCGTTGCACACCGGGAACTCGGCATCCGGGGTAAAGCAGAACACCGGGGCGGGGTAGTTTTCCAGATAGTACTTCACATCGTTCATGTGGGTCTCCTCGTTGTCGCCCACGATGGCACGGATGGGGTAGCGCAGCTGGTAACCCTGCTCCTTGAGGAACTTCAGCGCGTACAGAGTAACGATCATCGGGCCTTTATCATCCGCGACGCCGCGTCCCAGCAGCCAGCCGTCCTGAATGCGCATCTTAAAGGGATCTGCCGTCCAGCCGTTGCCCACGGGCACAACGTCCACATGGCAGATGGTAGCCAGATATTTTTCAGGGTCTGCACCGGCCAGTTCGGCATAGCCGATGTAGTTTTCGCAGTTGCGGGTGGCAAAGCCCATGCCTGCTGCCAGCTCCAGCGTCTTGTCCAGCGCTGCCCGGGGGCCTGCGCCGAAGGGTGCGCCCTCCTCCGGGGTGCCCTCCACGCTGTCGATGGCGACCAGCGCTGCAATGTCCTGCAGCAGCTGCTCTTTGTTTTCCGCAATGTATGCGTCAATTTTCTGATTCAGTGCCTGATCCATGTTCTATAACGTCCTTTCTGGCCGGAAGCAGAGTCCGGTTTTCACAACTATTATTCAGTGTAACATACTCCGCGCGGAAAAGCTACCGGCATTTTTCACGACAAAAGCGTCCGCGTTTTGTCAGCCTGCCGCAAACAGCCCGCTGAGCGCGCCCAGCAGCCCGGCGCTTGCCAAGCCCATGATAATGCCCGCCAGCAGCACACCGCCCATGCAGGCGATCAGCACATCCTTGAACTTCATATCCAGAATGGAGGCTGCCAGCGTGCCCGTCCACGCGCCGGTGCCCGGCAGCGGGATGCCCACGAACAGCAGCAGCGCCACGGTCAGACCCTTGCCCGCCTTGGCTTCCAGTGCGCGGCCGCCCTTTTCGCCCTTATTGATGCAAAAGCGGCAGATGGGGCCGATGAGGGGCTTGTGGTAACCCCAGATGAGGAATTTGCGGGCAAACAGGTAGATGAAAGGCACCGGGATCATATTGCCCAGTACGCACAAAAGGTAGGTGGGCAGCACCGGCAGCCCCATGCCCAGCCCGATAGGGATGGCTCCGCGCAGCTCGATGATGGGCACCATGGAGATAAAGAAGATCAGAAGATAATTTTTCAGCATTGGCTTCTCCTTATATTACAGGTCGATCTGCAGCTCCACCGGGCAATGGTCGGAGCCAAAGATCTCGTTGTGGATCTCGGCGGCGCGGATGCGGTCTGCAATGCGCCGGGAAACGATAAAATAGTCGATGCGCCAGCCCGCGTTCTTTTCCCGTGCGTGGAAGCGGTAGCTCCACCAGCTGTACTTCACCTCGTCCGGGTGCACCACCCGGAAGCTGTCCGCAAAGCCCGCCGCCAGCAGCTCGGTCATCTTGGCGCGCTCCTGGTCGGTAAAGCCCGCGCTCATGCGGTTGGTCTTGGCGTTTTTGATATCCATCTCGGTGTGCGCCACGTTCAGATCGCCGCACAGGATCACCGGCTTTTGGGCGTCCAGTGCCAGCAGGTATGCCCGGAAGACGTCCTCCCACTCCATGCGGTAGTCCAGCCGCTTCAGCCCGTCCTGACTGTTGGGGGTGTAGCAGTTTACCAGATAAAAGCCAGGGTATTCCAGCGTCAGCACCCGCCCCTCGTGGTCGTGCTGTTCCAGCCCGATGCCGGTGGTCACTGCCAGCGGTGCAGTTTTGCACCAGCAGGCCGTGCCGGAGTAGCCCTTTTTCTCGGCCGAGTAGGTGTATTCGGTGTAGCCCTCCGGCGCAAAATCTGCCTGTCCCGGCTGCATCTTGGTCTCCTGCACCGAGAAGATGTCCGCGTCCAGCGCGGCAAAGCTCTCGGCAAAGCCGTGGGTCAGGCAGGCGCGCAGGCCGTTCACGTTCCAGCTGATCAGTTTCATGCTTTTCTCCTTATGTTATGCCTGATATTTTGTTTTCCATGCGCCGCTGCGGAAGCGCAGCACAAAGCAGGTCACGCGGCAGGTCCAGTCGATGACCATAGCCACCCACACGCCCACAGCGCCCCAGCCCATGCGAACGCACAGCAGATAGCTGAAACCCAGCCGCCAGCACGCCATGCTGAGGATGGACACCACCATGGTGAATTTCACGTCGTTGGCTGCGCGCAGGGCGTTGGGCAGCACGAAGGACAGCGGCCAGAAGATGATGGCGCAGCCCGCATGGATGGTGACCAGTGTGATGGCCAATTCCATCGTCTCGCCGGAAAGGGCGTAGATGCCCACCAGCTGCCGGAGGAACAGCAAGATCGCTCCGTTGGAAAGCCCCATGGTGATGTAAGCCCACAGCATCAGCTTGCGGGTGTAGTAAACGGTCTGCTCGTGGTCGCCGGCGCCGATGCACCGCCCCACCACCGTGATCATGGCCAGACCGATGGCCTTGCCCGGGATGACGCCCATGCCGTCCAGATTGTTTGCCACGGCGTTGGCTGCGATCTGCACTGTGCCAAAGGTGGAGATCATGCTCACCACCAGAATGCGCCCGGCCTCGAACAGGCTGTTCTCAAAGGCCGAGGGAATGCCGATGCCCAGAATGCGCTTTGCCATGCCGCCGTCCAGCCGCAGGGTCTTGGGCACGGTAAGCACCGCATCCTCCCGGTAGCACTTGCGCAGGATGAGCGCCGCAGCCACCACGCGGGACACCACGCTGGGCCACGCTACGCCGTCCACTCCCATTTTGAAGCCGAAGATGCACACTGCGTTGCCCACGATGTTGATGATGTTCATCAGAAAGCTGATCTGCATGGAGATCTTGGAGTTGCCGATGCTGCGGAACAGCGCCGCGCCGCCGTTATACAGCGCCAGAAACGGGTAGCTGAGGGCGATGATCTGCAAATATTTCACGCCTGCGTCCAGCACGTCGGTATCAATAGAGCCGTAGAACAGCCGGATCATGGGGCGTGCCAGCACAAAGCATACCGCGCCGATCACCGCACCGGACAAGCCGCTGAGCAGCAGCAGCTGACCGGCGCTTTTGTCGGCATCCGGCCTGTCCTTTGCGCCCAGATACTGGCTTACCACCACCGCGCCGCCGGTAGCCAGCGCCGCAAACAGCACGATGATAAGGTTGTTGATCATATCCACCAGACTGACGCCGGAGATTGCCGCCTCGCCGCAGCGGGACACCATCATGGTGTCGGCCATGCCCACCGTCACTTCCAGCAGCTGCTCCACCAGCAGCGGGATGGCCAGTACCAGCAGCTCTTTTTGGCTGAACAGCGGCTCTCGCCCGCCGGTCAGTCTGTTTTTTTCATTGCCATGCAGTAGCTTTATCATTCGTTTCTCCCCTCCCGGCACCGGGCACTTTTCCCGGTACGCCGCCGCTGCCCGGCGCGTGCATTTTTCCGGTTACAGCAGATGTGTCCATCTTAACACACCCCCGGCTGCTTGTAAAGCGGTGCAGACTATATCCCACGAAAATCAGCTTTCCACGCCTGCGTTCCATTGCCCGCCGGTTTTATAAAGGTATCCCTGTGCGGTCTTGCGGCTGTTGTTCCGTTTTTATGCTTGTTCGTCAGTTTGCTGGGAACTTTCCGTAAAATTTGTGCGTTTCTACAAAAATGCGATTTCCCGCGTAATTTTGGGCAAAAATTTTAAAAAACCTCTTGCAATTTTCGTTCTGAAGTGGTATGTTGTATCCAACAAAAGCGAAACTTGGATACATCTTCACTTTGGAGCAGCAAATTCGGCTCCGCACACGCCTTTGTTTTTCACCTTGCTATTTTCTTCATTTACCTTCTTATCATTTACCCTGCCTGTCCCGCAAGGGACGAGAAAAGCGATGACCCACCTGCACGGGTCATCGCTTTTTCTTTTTTTATAAAGTCCGCAGCCCGGACGGCTTTCCCTTCCGTCCCCCATGGGCTGCTCTATCCACAACGGGTGCCGCTTGTGCTGCGGCAGCTCCTCTGCCTCCTGCTTGGTCTTGTGGTGCAGCTTCATGGGCGCGAGGGTCAGGTTTTTCAGCACCGTCATGTGCGGGTACAAGTTGAACTGCTGGAACACCATGCTGGTGGTCTCGCGCACAAGCTTGGTCTTGTTTTTGGCCGTCAGCTCCTGCCCGTCTATGTAGACATGGCCGCTGGTGGGCTCTTCCAGAAAATTCATGCAGCGCACTGTGGTGGACTTGCCTGAACCGGACGGCCCGATGATCACCAGCTTTTCGCCCTCGGCGACCTCAAGATTGACGTCTTTCAGAACGTGCAGATCGCACCGGAATGCAGGCTGTTCTCGCTTTCCCATCAGCCCCGGTCTGCTTATTTTTTCCGGTACTCCCGCGGGGTCATGCCAAAATGCGCCTTGAACGCCCGATTAAAATAGGAAAGGTTTTCAAACCCGCACCGGGTGGCGATAGTCAGCACAGTCTCGTCCGTGGTCTGCAGCACCTCGGCGGCGGTGTTCAGCCGGTACTCATTCAGAAAGGAGATAAAGCTCTGCCCGGTCATCTGCCGGAACCAGCGCATAAAATGGCTGGCGCTGAAGGAGCAGACCCCGGCTGCATCCGCCACCCGGAGCGGCTCGGCATAATGTGCCGAAAGCCATTGCAGCACCGTTTTCAGCCGCTGGGTGTCGGCAGTTTCGGTGGGGAGACACTGCCTGCCCTGCGCAATGAGCAGGGCAAGAAAGCGCAGCAGCGCCCCTTTTACCAGCAGCTCGTAGCCGGGGCGCTTGGCGCGATTGGCATCTTCCAGCTCCCGCAGGCAGGCGGCGGCTTGCAGATAGCACAAATCGTTCGGGGTCAGACGCACCGGCAGCGAAAGCCGCCCGCTTTGCAGCGGCAGCAGATACTTTTCGGCGCAAAGGTCCTCCGCGCCGCCCAGCAGCTCCGGTTCAAAGATGATATTTTCGTATTCCATGCGCTCTCCCTCTGCCTGCCGCAGCGCATGGAGCGTGCCCGGGGCAAAAAGGAAGATATCCCCCCGGTAGGCCGGGTAGGTCACAGCGCCCACCTGCACCAGCCCTGTGCCCTGCTTGACAAAGACCAGCTCCATGCTCTCGTGCCAGTGGAGTGCCACCTGCTGAAAATCCCCCGGAATGGTGCAGGGGTACAGGTTGAACGGAAAGCGCACGGCTCCGTGCTGTTTTGTCTCCTGCAAAGATGCCTGATTTTGCATCGTCTCACCCCCTGATGATAGGATTGTACCACAGTTTGCACTGTTTAGGCAAGATTTTGAAGGTTCTATGTGGTATATCTTGAAGTACAGATGTCAAACCTGTTTTCCGTAAGGTGTATCTGAAAACAAAGAAATAGACTGAATTTTCGCCTTTTCAGATGCACCCTAGCAAAGGAGGATGCTTTTATGAGCTTTACCGAAATGTTACAGAGTATCACCGGCAAGCTGCTGGCAGACTGCACCGACCAGAAGCTGTATCTGGCACTGCTGGAACTTGTGCGGCAGAAGAGCGCCGACCGCGTGCAGCCGGTCACCGGGCGCAAGCTGTACTATATCAGCGCCGAATTCCTTATTGGCAAGCTGCTGTCCAACAACCTCATCAATCTGGGGCTGTACGACGAAGCCCGGTCTGCGCTGGCTGCTGCCGGAAAGCGCCTTTCCGACATTGAAGAGGTAGAGCCGGAGCCTTCTCTGGGCAATGGCGGTCTGGGGCGTCTGGCTGCCTGCTTCCTCGACTCTCTGGCAACGCTGAACCTGCCCGGCGACGGCGTAGGTCTGCGGTACCATTTTGGTCTGTTCCATCAGTCCTTTGAGGACGGCGTGCAGAACGAAAAGCCCGACCCGTGGCTCACCGCCCACAGCTGGGCGGAAAAGACCGACACCACCTACCCGGTGGAACTGGCGGGCAAGGAGTACACCGCCCGGCTGTACAAGCTGGCGGTCACCGGCTACGAGGGACGCACCAACACCCTGAACCTGTTCGATCTGGACACCATTGACGAGAGCATCGTCCATGACGGCATTGCCTTCGATAAGACCGCCATCGACAAGAATCTGACCCTCTTCCTCTACCCGGATGATTCCGACGAGGCCGGCCGCCGTCTGCGGGTATACCAGCAGTACCTGATGGTCTCTGCCGGTGCACAGCTCATTCTGGCCGAGTGCGCCGCCCGGGGCTGCAACTACCATGATCTGGCAGACTACGCCGCCATCCAGATCAACGACACCCACCCCAGCATGGTCATCCCGGAGCTGATCCGTCTGTTGGGCGAGCGCGGCATTGAATTTGAAGAGGCCGTGGAGATCGTTACCAAGACCTGCGCCTACACCAACCACACCATTCTGGCCGAAGCACTGGAAAAGTGGCCGCGCACCTATCTGGACGCCGTGGTGCCCCAGCTGATGCCCATCATCGAAAAGCTGGATGCACTGGCACGCACCCGCACCGAGGACGAGAGCCTTGCCATCATCGACAAGGACGACCGGGTGCACATGGCACACATGGACATCCACTTCACCCACTCCACCAACGGCGTGGCGGCGCTGCACACCGAGATCTTGAAAAATTCCGAGCTGCACGGCTTCTACGAGCTGTACCCGGAAAAGTTCAACAATAAGACCAACGGCATCACCTTCCGCCGCTGGCTGCTGGAGTGCGACCCGCGCCTGACCGCCACGCTGGAAAAGCACATTGGCTCCGGCTTCCGCAAGGACGCCGCCGAGCTGGAAAAACTGCTGGCCTTTGCCGAGGACGAGACGGTGCTCAGCGAGCTGACCGCCGTGAAAAAGGCCAACAAGGAAGCACTGGCCGACTGGCTGCTGCACACCCAGAAGGTGACTGTGAACACCGATGCCGTGTTCGATATCCAGTCCAAGCGCCTGCACGAGTATAAGCGCCAGCAGCTCAACCTGCTGTACCTCATCCATCAGTACTACGAGATCAAGGCCGGGCACCTGCCCGCCGCTCCGCTGGTGAGCATCTTCGGTGCAAAAGCCGCGCCCGCCTACACCATTGCAAAAGACATCATCCATGCGCTGCTGACCCTCTCCAAGGTCATCGCCGCAGACCCGGAGGTGTCCAAGTGGCTGCAGGTGGTGTTTGTGGAAAACTACAACGTCACCGCCGCCGAAAAGCTGATCCCGGCCTGCGACCTTTCTGAGCAGATCAGCCTTGCCTCCAAGGAAGCTTCCGGCACCGGCAACATGAAATTCATGCTGAACGGCGCGCTGACGCTGGGCACCATGGACGGTGCCAACGTGGAGATCAGCCAGCAGGTGGGCGAAGAGAACATCTACATCTTCGGTCAGACCTCCGATCAGGTCATCCACCGCTACGCCGTGGGCGATTACGACCCCGCCCAGTGGGTGGAGGGCGATGCCAACATCCGCCGCGCCATCAGCTTCCTCACCGGGCCGGAGATGCTGGCCGCCGGTCATGCCGAAAACCTGACCCGCCTGCACGACGAGCTGATCCATAAAGACTGGTTCCAGACCCTGCCGGACTTCAACGCCTACGTTGTGCGCAAGGGACAGGCCCTCAGCGATTACGCCTGCGACCCCATGGGCTGGCGGCGCAAGTGTCTGGTGAACATTGCCAAGGCGGGTATGTTCTCCTCTGACCGCACCATTGCCGAGTACGACCGCGACATCTGGCATCTGGGCAAATAATCTTTTTTATCGCAAGACAAGAAATTAGCGCAACATTCAAACAGCATATTTGCGATAAAAAGTTGAATTGCTATAAGCCCCTGCGCAAAGAAAAACAGGAACCGGCACACATTGCATTTGGTGCACCGGTTCCTGTTTTATTTCTTATCATGCAAGATGGAACAGATCGATCAGCACGACCATGGCAAGGCCATAGTAGACCACAACCGCCACCAGATCGTTGATCGTGGTGATCAGCGGGCCGGAGGCAACCGCCGGGTCGATATGGATCTTGTGGAACAGCATCGGGATCAGCGTGCCCACCAGACTGGAAATGACCATGGACACGATCAGCGACAGCCCGACGCAGCCGGACAGCAAAAACGCCGAGGTCCAGACATAGCCCTTGAAAAAGTGGATGTAGCAGCCCAGAAAACCCAAGGCCATCACGGCCAGAATTGCACCGTTCAACAGACCCACGCGGGTCTCCTTCCAGAGCAGCTGCAGCTTTTTGGAAAGGGTCAGGTTTTCATCCACCAGCACACGGATGGTCACTGCCAGCGACTGGGTGCCAACGTTACCGGCCATATCCAGCACCATGGACTGGAAGCAGATGACCACCGGCAGCACCGCCACCACTGATTCAAACGCGCCGACGACCGAGGAGACCAGCATCCCGAGGAACAGCAAAGCGATCAGCCACGGGAGACGCTTTTTCACGCTTTCAAAAACGCTTTCGTTCAGATCCTCCTCGCCGGTCAGACCGCCCAGCTTTGCGTAATCATCGCCCATCTCATCATCGACCAGCTCGACCACATCGGACGATGTGATGATGCCCACCAGCTTGCCGGCATCGTTCAGCACCGGCAGGCTGCGCTCCGCGTAGTCCACGATGCGGTCGATACAATCGCTGATCTGCTCCCGGTCTGTGACGTAGGGATAAGAGCGGACGATCAGGCTTTCCAGACTTTCCTCTGCACGTGCAATGATGAGGTCTTTCAGGTCGATTGCACCATAGAAGTGCTCGTTTTCGTCCACCACATACAGCGTGGAGATGTTATCGTTTTCTCCGGCCTGTTTCACCAGCTCGCTCATCGCCTGCCGGATGGTCATATCGTTTTTGATGGAGATGTAGTTGGTTGTCATTCTGCTGCCGATCTCATCCTCGTCATACGAGAGCAGCATCTTCACATCTTCAACCGAGTCTTTGTCCAGCTTGTTGACGATCTCGTTCTTATCGGTATCGTCAAGATCTTCCAGCGCGTCCACCGCATCGTCCGAGTCCATGTTGGAAATGACCTTTGCGGCTTCATGGCTGGGCAGCTCTTTCAGGTACGGCTCGGCGTCGTCCAGATAAGTAAAGATCTCGGCAACAGTATCCACGCCCAGAATGGAATAGAGCGATTGACGTTCGGCGGGGGTCAGTGACTCCAACGCATCCGCCAGATCCTTTTCATGGTAATCAGACAGTTTTTCGGCCAGCTCTGCCTTGGGCAGACCGCTGTGAATGATGCTCAGAATTTCCTGCACATAATTCTTCTGCATGGTAGTTCCTCCTGATTCCGCGAGCTTGACAAATCAAAATTCATCGCTCCGCTTGAAATTTTGCACTTCATCATAGCACATCCGGTATGCGGCGGCAACCCTGCCAGCGTGAATTTTTTGTAAAATATCGGTACAATTCAACACACTTCTTTTTGTGCTCATAACTGTATCGCATAAAAATACCCCCATACTGGGTGTCCAGTATTGGGGGTACATATCAAAGCCACTGCCTTTCTCTTTTTATTTTCATTACCGCCCACGGCCACCGCCGCCGCCGTGGCTGGAACCGCCGCCCATGCCGCCGAAGCCGCCGCCAAAGCTGCCGCCGCCGAAACCGCCGCGCCCGGCACCGCCCCCGAAGGAGCCGCCGCCCATGCCGCCAAAGCCGCCGCCGCGCGGAGGCCGGGGGCCACGGGAGCCACCGTAGTAGCCGCCCGGCGGGGGCGGCGGCGGGCCGCGGCGGCCACGTCGTCTGTAAGGAGGACGGGGTCCGCCGAAGCACCACAGCCAGCCGCAGGGGCTGGCAAAAACATAGGCCATTGACCGGATGATGACGATAAGCAGAACAGCGCCGACCACAAGGGTCAAGATGTCGGTCAGGGTGCTGCCGCCGCTGCTCTGGCTGCCCTGATACCCGGGCTGCACGGTACTGCCGTTGCCGGTGCTGCCGGAAAGGCTGACCCCGTAGATGTCCGCAATGGTGTTTGCCACGTTGCGGGCACAGGTAGTCACTGCGCCGTCATAATCCTTTGCGGCGAACTGATCTTCCATGGTCTGGGCGATGGCGCTGGACTGCTTTGCCAGCGTGGTGTTGCGGAAACCATCGCCGTAGGTCAGGTAGTAGTCGCCGTCCGCGTACTGCGCCGATTCCATTACCAACAAAATCAGCACGCCGTTGTTTTTGGAGGACGAACCGATGCCCCACGCGTTGAAAGCCTGTGTGGCGTAATCCTCCGTGGAATCATTACCCGTGTATTCTACTGTCAGTACACCGATCTGTGCGCCGCTGCAGCTGGATTCCAGCTGGGCGTTCAGTTCGGTGATGGTCTGCACGGTGCTGCTGCTCAGCACACCGGCATCGTCCACCACACACTCGTCCTTGGGCAGGCTGGGCAGCTGAGCGGCAAAGGCCGCCGGGCACAGCACTGCCGCGCTGACCACCACGGCCAGCACCAGTGCGCTGATGCGTTTTGCAAAGTTTTTCATGCGAAGGGCTCAACCTCCTTCACGCCGGACAAAGCCCCCAGCACACTGGCCGGGAAACCGCCGACATCCTTCTGATATTCATACACCGCCGTATTGTACTGCAAGGTGCCGATGATGGTGGCTGCACTGTTGAACTGGCCGTACTGCCCCTGCACCGCGCCCATCTTCATGGGGTCTGCGGCCTGCTCCTGCAATTTTGCATACAGCTGGTCGATGGCAATGCCCAGTGCCTGATCGGCCTGATACAGCGCGTGCATCGTGCTGCCCTGATAATAGGGCAGCGAGGTCAGCAACTGGCTTTTGCCGCCGTTCTGCACCGCTTGCAGACAAGCGGAAAAATCGTTCAGCGCCGTCTGTGCGGCCAGCACCTCGGCGCTGTCTGCGCCAAGGGTGTTGGAGGCGGTGGTGAGGATATTTGCGGCCGTGTTCTCCCGGGTGGTCAGCTCCTCGCTCAGGTTATAGCCGTTGTCGGCGGCGACCCCTGCGGTGAACCACTGGTAGGCGGTGTTGTACTTGCCGCGCAGCTTGGCGCTACCAAAGCCAAAGAAAGCCGCCAGCATCACCACTACGCTCAAAGCCAGCGCCGCCGCCCTGGTGGAAAGCGCAGCGGGCAGCTTTGCTTCCAGTGCGGCCAGCTTCTGCTGGCGGGGGGTCAGCTTTACGGTCTGCTCCGGTTTTGCCTTTTCGCGGTAGCTGCCCGCGTCAAAGCCGCCGGGAGCGGTTTGTTTGTTGTTCTGAGAAAAATCAGCGTTTGCCATTTCAGCTCCGGATCTCCATCATTTTGGTTTTCAGCTCGTCCTCAATGCGGGTCAGCTCCTGCTCGGCGGCGGCACGCTTTGCGCGTCCCTCGCTCTGGATCTTGTTCAGCTCGTCCAGCGTCTCGATCAGGCTCTTGTTGGTCTGCTGCAGGGTCTCGATATCCACGATGCCGCGCTGGCTCTCCTTGGCGGTCTCGATGGTGCCCATCTTCAGCGCCTCGGCGTTCTTCTTCAGCAGGTCGTTGGTCATGTTGGTCACGGCGCGCTCTGCCTGCATGGCCTGCTGGCTGTGTGCCAGACCCAGTGCCAGCACCATCTGGTTCTTCCACAGCGGGATGGTGTTCACGATGGTGGACTGGATCTTTTCTGCCATCATGGTATTGTTGTTCTGCAGCAGTCGGATCTGGGGGCCCATCTGCAGGCTGATATTGCGGGTCAGTTCCAGATCATACAGCTTTTTCTCAAAACGCTCGCACTGGTCGGCAAGGTCGCGGGCAGCCTGTGCGTCCTCCGGCAGGCCGGATGCTTTGGCCTTGTCCATGGCCTGCTGCAATTCGTTGGCACGCACATCTGCCAGCTTTTTCTTGCCGGCAAGGATATACATACTCAGCTCCTTGAAGTAGGCCATGTTCAACTCGTACATCTTGTCCAGCATGGCGATATCCTTGAGCAGCTGCACCTGATGGGCTTCCAGCATGGACTGGATCTTTTCCACGTTAGTCTCGGTCTTGTCGTACTTGGTCTTGAGGGCATCCAGCTGGCTGGTTTTCTTCTTGAAGAAGCCCATGATGCCCTTCTGCTGCTCCTCGTTGGCGTCAAAGCTCTTCAGCTCGCCGATGAGGTCGGTGATCATATCGCCCACCTCGCCCAGGTCCTTGGTGGACACCTTGGAGAGGGCTGCTTCGGAGAAATCGCCGATTTTCTTCTGGCAGGCAGAGCCGTACTGCAGCACCTGCTGGCTGTTGGTGATGTCGATCTTCTGGGCAAACTGATCCACCATGGCCTGTTCCTCGGGGGTCAGGCTCACCTGTGCTTCCGGGGCAGGAGCAGCGGCGGGCTTTTCCTCCTGCGGCACAGCAGCGGGAGTGGGGTCCAGCGTCAGGGTGGGCACTGCGGGGGCATCCAGATCAAAATTCAGGGTATTGTCAGCCATAAGTGATTCCTTCCTTTCAAAATCCCGAGGGGATATTCCAGTTTTACTTGCTCAGACCCTGCCCTTTCAGCATATTCTGCAAAACGGTCAGGTCTGCGGACAGGTCCATGCTCTCTGCCGCGTACAGGGCATCCAGCTGGTTTTCAAAAGCCGTGGCAATGGAGGCGGCGTTGTGCTCCACCTCGGCGCGGATGGCGGCGGCGTTCTCGCCCCGCACACCCTGCTTTGCAAGCTTTGCGTACTGCTGCAAAACGTTTACGGCGTCCGGCAGATAGTAGTTGGCAAATCGGCGCACCTGCTTTGCCTTGGCGGGGTTTGCTTCCACCGCTTCCACGATGGAGCGTCCTGCCTTTTCCATGCGGGTCATAGCGGCGGACAGCTGCGGGTCGGGCAGTGTCTCATTCAGCGCGTGCAGGGTGTCCAGCTTCTGCTGGATATCGGTCAGCATCTGGTCCACATCCTCCACACCGGTGTGGAAGGGTACTTCCCGCTCCACCACCCGGGGCGGACAGGTCTTTTGTGCCACGCCAAAAGCCACGGCGGCACCGCCCAGCGCCACCAGCAGCGCCCATAATTTGTATACCGGCAGCACCGCGCACAGTACCACGAACACCAGCGCCGCCGCATAAAAGGGCAGCACGCTGGGCTTTTGGGTGCGGATGATCTTGCTCATGGTCATTTCTCCTTGTCCGGGGCAGTGCGCCCCTTATGATATCCATAATACAACGTCCGCAAAAAAACGCAAGTATCCCGCAAAAGAATTTACAGCCTTGTCATCATTTTACGATCCAGTCCACCAGCGCAGCGCCCCAAAGCTCCTCCAGCCGGGCGGGGCTGCAGGCGGCGTTGGCGGGGCTGGTACTGGGCAGACGAACAGCCGGGATGCCGGTAAGCGGCTGCTGATATTTTGTGTAGATACGGTAAGCGGTGGCACCGTTGCAGAACACCGCCCGGATGGGCGCCTTGCGCAGCAGCCCGGCGATATCGTTGGGCACCACATCCCGGATGGTGGCATCCGACGCGCCGGTGATAGTGCAGCTTTCCAGCGTATCCCACAGTGCCAGCCCGTGGCGCAAAAGCAGCTGCTTTTTGGCGGCGATATCCTCCCGCGCGGGCAGCGGCTCCCCGGTCAGCGCCGCCAGCAGCGGCCAGAACCGATTTTGCGGATGACCGTAGTAAAAGGCCATCTCCCGGCTTTTGGGGCTGGGCCATGTACCCAAGATCAGTGCCCGGCTGCGGTCATCGTATACCGGCGCAAAGCTCATAAGCTGCCGCCTGCGCTTTCAATATTGCCCCATGCAGAGCCAAAGTCCTTGCCGGAGGGCTCCGCACGGGGGCCGTCGAACCACAGCTCCTCGATCAGCGCCGCCACGCCGTCCTCCCGCACGTCCCCGATGATCCGGTCGGCAGCGGCCTTGGCGTCCGGGGTGCCGTTTGCCATGCAGGCACTCAGGCCCGCAGCTTTCAGCATCCCCACATCGTTGGCAGAATCGCCCACAGCCACAGCATCCGCCAGCGTAAGCCCCATCTGTGCACACAGGTCGGCAAGCCCTACGCCCTTATCCATACCGCCGCGCACGATATCGTAGTAGCAGTAGCCGTCCGCGTTCTGCGCGCCCGTCTGCATCCAGTGCAGACCAAGGTAGCCGTATTTTTCGTGGAAGCGCTCCACCTCCTGCGGCGGCATGGCGGCAAAGGCGGCGTGGGGCATATCCAAAAGATGTCTGTCCTGATCCTCGCCGTCCACGCAGTCCAGCCCGGGGCTGTTCATCATCTGATAGCCGGTGTGCAGATACTCGTACTCACAGTAGGCGTAATAGGCATCCCGGAAGTTGAATTGCAGCGGGTAGTTATAATCCTCACAAAAATCCACCAGCACATACATCTCCTCGCTGGTAAGCGGATGCTCGGCTATTACGTTGCCCTGCCTGTCCACCACGCAGGCACCGTTGCAGGTAATGGCGTAGTCGTACCGGATGCCGCCCAACTGGTTCTTATCCCGGATGCCGGGGTAGGAGCGGCCGGTGCTGAGCACGAATTTGCCCCCGGCGGCTTGCAGCTTTTTCACCGCCTTTACCACCGCCGGGCGGGGCTTTGCTTCGCCAAAGGGCATCAACGTGTTGTCGTAATCGCTTGCCAGAATCTTATATTGCATGGTCATCTCTCCTGTGTGCATCGTTTTCTCCCAGTATAACACATTTCAAAGTCCAGCGGGAGAGGGGGAATATTAAAAATGCCCTCCGCTTGCGCTCTGGGCAAATATAGCGGAAACTTCTTTTGATATAGAGCGTTTGTCGCGCTCTGCGGAGCGCTCCAAACGCATTTTTCACGGAAAGGGTCGTAAAGACAAGATACAGCCTTTCCCGCAGCGCCGCGCTTTCGCAGAAAGCGGCGCTGCAAATGCCGTTTTCCTCCACGACCCCACCTGTGAAAAAGGGGTTCAGAAACGCCCGCAGGCGTTTCTGAACCCCAAAATTATAGCAGTTTGCGTTTTTAATGCACAAGCAACGTCCGCAAACTGCATATCGCAAATATGCCGTTTTAATGGGCACTATTTTTGAAAATTGCGATAAAAATAATATTTCCTTAGCTTATGCGCAAAGCAAACGCGGCGCGCATTTCAAATCGTTTTCTTCACGGGAAATCAGGCAAACACCGCCACGACCACCTGCATCGCCACGCCCACAAAGGCACCGGCGGCCCATGTCAGGCCGGTGATAAAGAGGTTCTGCTTCCACGAGGGGTTGGCGCGCCACAGCACAGCCAAGCCCACACCGGCACCGGTGCACAGCCCCGCCACAAGGCTGGAAAAGCGCAGCGCACCCTCCACATACAGCTGGGTCAGCAGCACGCTGGCGGCGCAGTTGGGGATCAAGCCCACCAGAGCCGCCACCACCGGCTGGAAGAAGCCCATGCCGCCCAGCACCTCAGCGAATACATCCTCGCCCACGCCCTCTACGATCATGCCAAACACCAGACCGAAGGCGAAGATGAACACAAAGATCTCCAGCGTGTGGCGCAGCGCTGCCTGCCAGATGGGCTTTTCGTTGCCCTCGGCATCGCTGTGCTCCTCGTGGCAGTCCACCTCGTCCGCATGGCCGGTGTAGCCACCCCGCAGCCCCTTGGGCAGCACACTCCGCAGCACAAAATCCAGCACAAAGCCCACCACGATGGCGTACAACACCTTGATGACCATCAGAACAGCCAGCTTATCCCAGTAGGCGGGCATGGATACCAGCAGCGGGATAGCTTCATCGCTGGTGGCAAGGTACACTGCCATCAGCGTGCCCAGCGTGATGACCCGGGAGGCGTAGAAGTTGGACGCAATGGCAGAGAAGCCGCACTGCGGCACACAGCCCAGTACCGCGCCCGGCACAGCACCCCAGCGCCCGCCGCCTGCCAGCAGTGCCTCGATGCGCTCGCCGTGGCGGTGCTCGATATACTCGATCAGCAGATAGGCCAAAAACAGAAAGGGCAGCATCTTGGCGGTATCCACCAGAGTTTCGCCCAGAACATCCAGAAACAGTTCCATAAATAATCGCTCCAAAGACCCGCAGGGGGTCGTCTCTCAATAATTTGCAATCAGTTTGCATTTTCGTGCAGGGAAGATTATACACGATATGCTTCCCAATTGCAATACCAAATTGCAAATTGGTTGCAATTTTATGTTATGGAACGTTGCAGCGCGTAAAAATACGATTTTGAATAAGTCTCCGCGTCTTACGGGTTGCGGCAACCAGCATTTGCAGCGTTGCTGCCGGGACAGCTTTCTGCCTACCTTTAGCGTGCAAAAACGCTCCGCTGGGCCAAAGGCAGGGAGGGGTGTTCCGACTCCCCCCTCCCTACCTCTGGACTCCACCCACCCCGCAACGGGCCAAGGGCTGCTCGCCCTTGACAATCCTAAAGAAGAAGTCGAAGCACAAAAAAGCTAGCGCTGCGCCAGTCGGCGCTATCGCTTTAACGCTTTTTTCGCTTCTCCATCCATAGCCCCTCAGTCGCTGCGCGACAGCTCCCCCAGGGGAGCAAGCACACCCGCAGCGCCGCGCTTTCGTAGAAAGCGGCGCTGCAAATGCCGTTTTTCTCCACGACTCCACCTGTGAAAATGGGGTTCAGAAACGCCCGCAGGCGTTTCTGAACCCCGAAATAAAAAATACTATTTCCTTAGCTTATGCGCAGAGCAACGCGGAGCGCATTCCAAATCGTCCCACGCAGCAAGGAAGCTGCGGCCTGTTTTACCCCTTCAGCGGTACAAAGCCCACAAGGTCTTTGACGACCTCGCCGCCGATGATCAGACCGGCTACCGAAGGCACAAAGGCGTTGGAGCCCGGCACTGCGCGGCGCACAGTGCACTTGCGCTGGGTACCCGGGGGACAGATGCAGTGGTTCTTGCAGTTGATGGAGTCGTCCTCGATGGGGGTCATGGCAGGCTCCTTGGAGTAGACCACCTTCAGGTGCTTGATCTTGCGCTTGCGGCACTCGGTACGCATCACCTTGGCCAGCGGGCAGACCGAGGTCTTGTAGATGTCGGTCACCTCAAAGCGGGTGGGGTCCATCTTGTTGCCTGCGCCCATGGAGCAGATGATGGGCGTGCCCGCCTCCTTGCACTTCATCACCAACGCCAGCTTGCCGGTAACGGTGTCGATGGCGTCCACCACATAGTCGTACTGGGTAAAATCGAAATCGTCCTGCGTCTCCGGGCCAAAGAAGCACCGGTGGGTGGTCACCTTGATGTTGGGGTCGATGTCGTGGATGCGCTGTTCCGCTACATCTACCTTATATTGTCCCACCGTGCTGCGGGTGGCGATGATCTGACGGTTGAGGTTGGTCAGGCAGACCTTATCGTCATCGATCAGATCCAGTGCGCCCACGCCGCTGCGTGCCAGCGCCTCCACCGTGTAGCCGCCCACGCCGCCGATACCAAACACTGCCACCCGGGCGTGGTGCAGCTTTTCCATAGCCTCTGCACCCAGCAGCAGCTGAGTGCGGGAATACTGATCCTGCATTTTGTTCTCCTTACTTTTCTACGCGGGTGATGGTGCCGCCGCCCAGCACCACATCGCCCTGATACAGCACGGCAGCCTGCCCCGGGGTGGGGGCACGCTGGGGCTGGTCAAATTCCAGTCGGAAACCGTTTTCTGCGGGGTAAACGGTGGCCTGCTGCTCGGCCTGATGATACCGGGTGCGGGCGGTAACCCGCAGCGGCTCGGTCAGCGCCGGAATAGCGATCCAGTTCACATCCTCTGCGTAGACGATGCGGTCAAACAGTTCGCTCTCCGGCCCGACGGTGACGGTATTGGCCTGCATATCCTTGCCGCAGACGTACACCGGTGCGCCCAGCGCAAGACCAAGCCCCTTGCGCTGCCCCAGCGTGTAGCGCACTGCGCCGCTGTGGGTGCCCACCACCTTGCCGCTCTGATCCAGAAAATCCCCGGCGGGGTAGTGCTTGCCGGTGAACTGCTCCATAAAGCGGGCATAGTCGCCGTCCGGCACAAAGCAGATATCCTGACTGTCGTGCTTCTGGGCGTTGATAAAACTGTGCTCCTGCGCGATCTTTCGCACCTCGGTCTTGTGCAGCGCCCCCAGCGGCAAACGGATATGTGCCAGCTGCTCCTGCGTGAGGTTATACAGCACATAGCTTTGATCCTTGCCCTCGTCCAGCCCCTTTTTCAGCAGCCAGCGGCCGGTTTCTGCGTCCTGCTCCACCCGGGCGTAGTGGCCGGTGACCACATACTCCATGCCGTGTTCCTCTGCCCAGTCCAGCAGGTGGCGGAACTTCATATATTTATTGCAGTCGATGCAGGGGTTGGGGGTACCGCCCGTCTCGTAGACGCGGATGAATTTTTCAATGATCTGTGCCCGGAAGTCAGCGGTAAAATCCAGCACCTGATACGGCATATCCAGCGCAAAAGCCACCTCGGCGGCATCCTCGATATCTTTTTCCGAGCAGCAGGTCTGGTAACCGGACTGTCCCAGCGTTTCGTTGTGGGTAAGCCGCATGGTGATGCCGGTGCAGTCGTAGCCTGCCTGCTGCATCAGACAGGCCGCCACCGAGCTATCCACGCCGCCGCTCATGGCAATGAGGGCACGGGGACGGTTTGCAGGGTTCTGAGTGGTCATAAATTCTCCTTTTATGGGTTCAACATACTAAAGCAGTAGTATAATACTACCGCAGCATAAACCGCTTGTCAAGACGCAGAAATTTTCTGCGCCGCAGCCAGCAGCGCCGGTTTTTCATTGGGGTATTCTGCGCGTATCACGCCGTCCAGCAGTGCTTCCAGCACCCGGCGCAGCGCAGGCCCTGCCGGAATGCCCGCCGCCATCAGGTCGCGGCCGTTCACCGCCAGCTGGCTCACCCGGCAGCATACGCCGTCGGCTTCCAGTTGCCGTGCCCGCTGCGCCGCAAGGGCGCAATTTTGTGCATCCTGCGGGCGTAGCGCCGCCCACAGCGCACACAGCCGCTCCACAGTGCACAGCCCATATCGGCCTAAAAGCTGCCGAATATGGATATCACCGGGGTGTGCAGAAGCTTTCTCCTCGGACACGAGTCGGGCCATTCCATCGCCCGCCCTACTGCCTGCGGCAGCAGGGTCCCACCCCAGCGGACGGTCCTCGGAGAAACTTCTGCACACGCTCTCCCCTGCTGTTTCCCGCACTAATACCGCGGTCTCCTCGATGCAGGCATTAGAGCAGCGCAGCCGTTTGAGTACCCGGCGGGTGGCGCTTTCGCCCAAACTGCGTAGCAGCGCCGCCCAGCGCACCGGCAGGTTTTCCTCCCCCGCCGGGCAGGCATCCAGCACCGGCTTTGCGGCTTCAAGTGCCGCCGGGGTCAGCTCCGGCAGCACCACAGCCAGCACGGCGGGCTCCAGATATGCCCCCGGCTGCGGGGCAGCCAGCAGCTTTGTCAGTTCCTCCTGAATGCGCTCGGCAGAGATGCAGTCCAAGTGGGGTGCCAACTGCCGCGCCGCCCGGGCGGTGGCAGCGTCCAACGCAAAGCCGAACCTTGCGGCAAAGCGATACAGCCGCAGAATGCGCAGCGCATCCTCGGTGAACCGCTGCTGCGGCTCGCCTACCGCCCGCAGCAGACCGTTCTGCAGATCTTTTTGCCCGCCAAAGGGGTCTACCAGCCCCTCGGCTTCATTATAAGCCATGGCGTTGATGGTAAAATCCCGCCGGGCAAGATCCTCCCGCACGTCCGGGACGAACTGCACTGCGTCCGGGTGACGGCCATCGGTATAGCTGCCCTCGGTGCGGAAGGTAGTGGTCTCGTACAGCTGCCCGCCGTATTTGATGGTGACCGTACCGTGCTGCAACCCGGTGGGGATGCACTGCTCTGCCCCGAACAGCTCCATCACCTGCTGCGGCAGGGCGCTGGTGCACAGGTCCCAGTCGTGGGCGGTGCGTCCCAAAAGACTGTCCCGCACGCAGCCGCCTACGGCATAGGCTGCGTAGCCCGCCGCGTGCAGGGCGTCCAGCAGGGCAGCTGCCCCGGGGTCAAGTGTCAGCTTCATTCCTCGTTCTCCTCGTAATGCAGGGTAATGCGCTTGCCGTCAAAGCCGCATTCTGCCGCCGGGAAGATGCTTTGTGCCTGTGCAAGCTGCTGTTCCGGGTCAGTGATCATGGGGGAATAGTGCACCAGCCACAGCCGCTTTGCCCCGGCCTTTGCTGCCAGCGCCGCGCTTTGACCAAAGGTGCTGTGCCCCCACTGCGCGGCCTGCTCCTGCTGCTCCGGCAGGGCATAGGTGGCATCGCAGAGCAGCAGGTCTGCCCTCTGCGCCGCCTGTTCCAGCGCCGGGCAGGGCGCACTGTCGCCGGAAAAGACGAACCGCAGCCCCTTGCGGGGCGCGCCCAGCACCTCGGCGGGCTGCACCATACGCTCTGCCAGCGGCACAGCCTGTCCCCGCTGCAAAAGCCGCCACTGGGTCACCGGTACGCCCAGTGCCCGCGCCTTTTCGGGGTCGAACCTGCCCGCCCGGGGCAGTTCCAGCCGGTAGCCCAGACTGCGCACCCGGTGCTTTGTTGCCACCGGCAGCAGCGCTGCCCCGGCGGGCCACCCATCCGAAAGAGCATCCAGCGCCACCGGCTGCCCGGCGCGGCAGATAAGCGGCTTTACCGCGTAGGGCAGCGGCCCGGTCAGAGCATACACCGCCCGCCAGACCTCCAAAAGCCCCTCCGGCCCCAGCAGAGTCAGCGGGCGGGTGCGTCCCTGCGCCCCAAGGGTCTGCAAAAGCCCGGGCAGGCCAAAGATATGGTCCCCGTGGTAGTGGGTCAGGCAGATGGCGTCCGCGCGCATCAGGTTCACCCCGGCGCGGCGGGCGGCGGTCTGGGTGCCCTCGCCGCAGTCCAGCAGCAGGCTGTGCCCGCCGCACTCTGCCACAGCGGCGGTCAGGGCGCGCTCCGGCAGCGGCATGGTGGCAGCCGTGCCCAGCAGTGTAATGGTCAGCATAAGCAGTTCCTCCGTGGTTCTTCCCTGTTATCTTACCACAAACCCCGCCGGTGCACAATTCTTTCTGCTGCGGCATAAGCTGGGCAGAGCCTTGAAAAAGGAGGGCACAGCCTATGCAGCGCGACCGCAGAAAACGACATCCCACCGCCCGGCACCCGGTGCTTTTGCGCCGGGTGCTGCTGGTGCTGTGCATTCTGGCGGTGCTGTGGCTGGGGTACAGCTGCATGATGCCGCAGCTGCTTTTTTCTGCCCGGGGCACCATGATCTTTGTGCCGGACCCGCCGCTCCGGCGGTAAACGGAAAACACATTCCTTCAGCACCGCGCCATCCCCCCGCCGCACAAGTCCATACTTGAAGAAAAACGCAAAATAGTGTATTATATAGTATTATGAGTATAAGGGGCACGCTGTGTGCCCTGACAGGGGGAACCTATATGGCTGATAAAAACTTTCTGACAGATATCATCGATGCCGACCTTGCCGAGGGCAAGGTGCAGCAGATCCACACCCGCTTCCCGCCGGAGCCCAACGGCTATCTGCACATCGGCAGCGCCAAGGCCATCTATATCAACTGGTCCATTGCCAACCAGTACGGCGGCAAATTCAACCTGCGTCTGGACGACACCAACCCCGCCCGCGAAGGCGAGGAGTATGTCAACAGCATCATCGAGGATCTGCACTGGCTGGGTGCCGACCCCAACGGCGGCATCTTCTACGGCAGCGATTACTTTGATAAGTGCTATGAGTACGCCGAGAAGCTGATCACCGAGGGCAAAGCCTATGTGGACGACCTGACCCGCGAGGAGATGCGCGAGTACCGCGGCTCCGATGCCGGCAAGCCCTCCCGCCCGTCCCCGTGGCGCGACCGCAGCCCGGAAGAGAACCTTGATTTGTTCCGCCGGATGCGTGCCGGTGAGTTCAAGGAAGGCGAAAAGACCCTGCGCGCCAAGATCGATCTGGCAAGCCCCAACATGAATATGCGCGACCCGGCCATCTACCGCATCAAGTACGCCGAGCATCACCGTCAGGGCAGCAAGTGGTGCATCTACCCCATGTATGACTTCGCCCACCCCATTCAGGACGCCATCGAGGGTATCACCCACAGTATGTGCAGTCTGGAGTTCGAGAACCATCGCCCGCTGTACAACTGGGTCATCGAGAACATCTTCGGTGCCGAGTTCCCCAAGCAGCGCGAGTTCGCACGCCTGAACATGACCAACACGGTCATGAGCAAGCGCTACCTGCGCGAGCTGGTGGAGATGGGCATCGTGGACGGCTGGGACGATCCCCGTATGCCCACCCTGTGCGGTCTGCGCCGCCGCGGCTACACCCCCACCTCCATCTTCACTTTCGTGCGGGAGGCCGGTATCTCCAAGTCTGACAACCTGATCGATATGCGCCAGCTGGAAGCCTGCATCCGCAGAGAGCTGGATCTGACCGCACAGCGCCGCATTGCCGTGCTGGAGCCGGTCAAGCTGGTGGTGGACAACTACCCCGCCGACAAGACCGAGTACTTTGACGTAGCCAACAACCCCAACCGTGAAGCCAACGATACCACCACCCGCAAGGTCGCCTTTACCCGTGAGCTGTGGATCGACGCCGAGGACTTTGCCGAGGTGCCGCCTCCCAAGTTCAAGCGCCTGACCGTGGACGGTGAGGTGCGTCTGATGGGTGCTTATATCGTCAAGTGCACCGGCGTGGACAAGAACGCCGACGGCAGCATTGCCGCCATCCACTGCACCGCCGACCTCGAGACCGGCAACGGCAACCCCGCCGACGGCCGCAAGGTCAAGGGCACCATCCACTGGGTAAGCGCTGCGCACTGCGTGGACGCCGAGGTGCGTCTGTACGACAAGCTGTTCACCGAAGCCAACATGAACGGCATCCCCGAGGGCAGCGATTACAAGGACTACCTGAACCCGGAAAGCGTTACTGTGCGCACCGGCTGCAAGCTGGAAGAGAGCCTGAAGGACGCAAAGCCCGGCGAAAAGTTCCAGTTCGTGCGCACCGGCTTCTTTACCCCGGACAGCAAGAACCCCGGCGTGTACAACCGTGTGGTCACCCTGCGTGACAGCTTCAAGCCCGCAAAATAATCACCCGCAAGGAGAAGATACCATACCATGACCGCAAAAATGACCCGTAATATCCTGCTTATGCTGGTGGCCACCGTGCTGATGGGCATTGTGCTGAACCTGTATATCCACAACACCGGCACCGTACCCGCTGCCGACAACGCCGCTCCCCTGACCGACGGCAGCTACACCTCTGCTGCACAGGGCTGCATGGGCGAGGTGACTGTCACAGTCACCGTGACCGGCGGCAAGGTGACCGCCGTGCAGGTGGACGCTTCTGCCGAGACCCCGGAGCTGGGCGGCAAAGCCGCTGAGACACTGGCTGCGCAGCTGACACAGACCGGCTCCACCGCTGGTGCAGACGCTATTACCGGTGCTACCCTGACCAGCGAGGCCATCTTTACCGCCATGGACGCCTGCCTTGCGCAGGCGCAGTGATGCTGTAAACCACAGAAACAAAAACTGCCGCACAGTTGTGCGGCAGTTTTTTGTTTTACAGTGTGCTTTGCAGCCGTGCGCCGCTGGCGTACTGGGTGCGGCGGTCCATCTGGTTATCCAGCGGCTGACCGGCGGCATAGCGCCTGAGGTTGTGCGCAAAGATATCCACGATGTTGTCCAGTGTCTTGGGCAGGCTGAAGCCGCCGGTGACATGGGGCGTGATGATCACGTTGGGCTCTGCCCACAAGGGATGCTCCGGCGGCAGCGGCTCGGGGTCCGTCACGTCCAGCCCTGCACCGGAGAGCTGCCCGCTGTGCACCGCCGCCGCCAGTGCCTCGCCGTCCACAGCAGTGCCCCGGCCCACATTGAGCAGGATGGCACCGGGCTTGCAGAGCGCCATCCGCCCGGCGTTGAACAGATGCCGTGTCTCCGGCGTGTCAGGCAGGCTCAGCGCCACAAGGTCGGCCTGCGGCAGCTCTGCGTCCAGTTCGCTCTGCGCCACCACACGGGTGCAGTAGTCCGGGCAGGGGGTGTCCGGGTGCACGGTGCGGCGCACGCCCACCACCTCGGCTCCCAGCGCATGAGCCCGCCGGGCAAAGTTAGAGCCGATATCGCCCATGCCCACGCACAGCACCCGGCTGCCCGCGATGCTGCCCACAGAGTGACCGGTGGGCGCCCAGCGGTGCTCCCGCTGGTTATCCCGGTAGGTGGGCAGCTCCTTGAGCAGGCTGAGCCACAGCGCCAGCATACACTCGCTGATGGCCAGCCCATAAGCGCCGGTGGCGTTGGTCACGATGCAGCCCTCCGGCAGCACCCCCGGCTCCAGATAGTTATTAGGGCCGGCTGCGTTGGACTGGAACCACTCCAGATGATCGTTTTGCCGGATCAGCGGCACCGGCAGGTTGCCCAGCACGGCATCGGCCCACAAAGCATCCTCTGCCGTGGCGGTGTCCGGGGTGGTAAAACGGTATGCAAAGCCCTGCACCGTCTCAATGCGGGCTCTCTGCTCTGCACTGATGGGCAGGCAGACAAGGATATGTTTAGACATAATAGGGTCTCCTTCCCTCTTTTTGTCTATCATACCGCAAACTGCGCGGCGGTACAAGGGGCGGTTCTGCTGTTTTCAGCCGCACCCTATAAAAGAACAATGCCGGACAGCCCAAAAGCCGCCCGACACCGCATATCTTTCAGTCCAGCGCACGGATGGCGTCCACCGTGCGCTTGTACTGCTCTGCCACCTTTGCAAACTGCTCCTGTGTACCCTCCAGCTGTCCTGCACGCAGGGTCTCGGTCAGGGTATAGGTGGGCGCGTATAGGTTGGAGAAGCCCAGATTCTGGCAGACGCCCTTGAGGGTATGCGCCCCGCGGAACGCCTCTTTTACATCCCCCCTGCGCAGTGCTTCCTCCAAAATCTGAAAGCTGTCGTCCTGCAAAAACATCCGCACAAATTTGCAGATCATGGCCTCGTTATACAGCCGCTCCAGCACCTCCTGATAGTCCGCACCCATTTTTTTATAGCATTCCTGTATCGTCATAGCTTACGCCGTGCCTTTCTTTTTCAGCTGTCGTTTACTTTCCCACCGCCGCATTTCACGGTGATACAGTGCTATGATAGCACCTTTCCACCTTTCTTGCAACTATAGTGCAACAAATTATGTGATTTATATAATTTTTGCCTTCTCTTTTCGGCAGTTGCACCAAAGCAGCGCCCTGTTCCCGTAAAAACCACCTGTTATCGCATCATTTCCTGCTTTTGTCGGATGCTGTTTGAATTCACTGAAAAAAAGTAAAAAAGACAGTTGACAAATCCCCCTTCTCATGCTAAAATAAACAAGTCGTCCGGCGTACGGATGTGCAACAAATGAATATGGGCGTGTTCCCGAGTGGCCAATGGGGACAGACTGTAAATCTGCTGCTTTCAGCTTCGGTGGTTCGAATCCACCCGCGCCCACCAAAAAAGCTCTAGCGTATTTAGCACGCTGGAGTTTTTTGTTTTGCTTGTGCGTGAGACTCACAAATGTGGGTGGATTCGAACAGCAACAGCGACGACCGCTGCCAGCGGCAGAAACAGGGAGGAGCTGTTGGGGCTGCGGCCAGCAGGATGCGCGTGCCGCCCAAGGCACGATGCAGCCGCTGGGAGCCGCGACCCGGGCTCCTTTTCTGCGCGGCTCGCGACATCCACCCGCGCCCACCAAGAACTCCAGTATCCGAACCGGGTACTGGAGTTTCTGTTTTCCCCGGCCTTTCCCTCTCCCGCAAAAAACACTTGCATTTCCGGCACGTCGTGTTATGATACAAATCAGAAAAAGTCGTATAAAGTCATCAGGCGATATTGAAATGGAAAGAAGGCGCTGCACCCATGTATGTGGACTGGGAATACTACAAGATCTTTTACTATGTGGCAAAATACCAGAACTTTACCCGCGCGGCGCGGGTGCTGGGCAATAACCAGCCAAACATCACCCACGCCATGAACCGGCTGGAAAGCCAGCTGAACTGCGTGCTGTTCATCCGCTCCAACCGGGGCGTCACCTTAACGCCGGAGGGGGAGCTGCTGTACTCCCGCATTGCATCGGCGGCGGTACAGATCCAAGATGCAGAAGAAGAGCTGAGCGCCAGCGCCACGCTGGAGCACGGTGCCATCAGCATCAGCGCCACCGAGACCGCTTTGAACATCTACCTGTCCGAAAAGCTGCGCGCCTTCCATACCGAGTACCCGGGCATCCGGCTGCGCATCTCCAACCACTCCACCCCGCAGGCAGTGCAGGCAGTGCGCAACGGCGAGGTAGATTTTGCCATCATAACCACCCCCGCAGAGGTGGAAAACGGGCTGAAAATGGTGGAGCTGATGCCCTTTTACGAAGTTCTTGTGGGCGGCAGGACCTTTACGGCGCTGGCCAGCCAGACTTTGAGCCTGAAAGAGCTGGCCGGTTATCCCCTGATCTGTCTGAACGAAGAAAGCATGACCCGCAGCTTTTACCGGCAGTTCTTTCTGGAGCACGACGCGGTGCTGAAACCGGACACCGAAGCCGCCACCACCGACCAGATGCTCACGCTGGTCAAAAGCGAGCTGGGACTGGCCTTTATGCCGGAGCCTATGGCAGCGCCCCTGCTGGCAAGCGGGGAGCTGGTGCAGCTGCACTTGCAGGAGATCATCCCCTCCCGCTCCATCTGCCTTGTCTACGACCATCACCGCCCGCTGAACACTGCCGCCCGCAAGTTCCAGCAGCTGCTGACCAAAGCCGGTGCACGGGGTGCAGCGCACAAATAATACCAATACAGCAAGGGGCTGCTGCACCAATGATGTGCAGCAGCCCCTTTTCTCTTATTTTTTTACGCTCTGCTTCAGCTCCCGCTGTTCTTCCTGCAGTTCCCGCTTCAGGGTGCGGTCGATCTCCCGTGTCTCCTGCCGGATGGCGGTCAGATCCTTTTCGATGACCGGGTTTTCCTCCAGTTCCTCCCGGATGAACATCAGCGCAAAGCTGACCAGCAAAAAGCAGCAGGAGATCCAGATGGCTCTGCCGCCCAGCTGCGCCGCGCTTTTACTGCCCAGCCCAGCCCCCAGCGCGAACAGCAGGATGATGCCGAAGTACCGCACCATCCGGTCCTTTGCGTGGGGCTCGTGGGTCTTGCGCCAGATGCAGAAGGCTTCTACGCCGCTGCGCAGGTCGCCGATGCACATGGTACTGGCAAAGGCGTAGCCGTTCACCTTGCGGAAAGCCTGCACCTGCATGGCGCAGGAAAAAGAAACGATGGCGTTTGCCAGCAGGTTCTGCGATTGCGGCAGAAAGCCCACCGCAAACAGCAGCAGCACCTCGCCCAGCACCACCAGCTGCCGCCAGTGCAGCCGCTGCATTGCCTGAAACTGCTCCCGCATTTTTTCTGCGACCAGCACCCCCAGCGCAAAAGCGCACAGGGGCACCAGATAGTGCAGCACCTTATCCCACCGGCCATCCATGATGTTGGCGCTCAGCAGCACGATATTGCCGGTCTGGGCATTGGCAAATACCTTGCCCCGGAACAGATAGGTATAGGCGTCCTGCAGGCCGCCGGACAGCGAAAGGAACACTGCCGTAAGAAAGGACTCGGACATTTGTCCGCGATGCTTTGTTTTCATACTTGTACCCTCTTTTCGGGCTCTATTATAATACATTTTGCAGCAGTTTCTGATATCATTTTTACATACCGGCCATGTTTACCGCCCCAAAAGGCGCAAAAAGCGCGGGTGCCCTTCCCTATTCCAGCGCAATCTGTTAGAATAGGGAAAGAGAATCTCGTACACAGGAAGGAGTTTTTAGTATGAAGATCGCAATTCCTTATGAAAACGGTCAGGTGTTCCAGCACTTCGGCCACTCCGCGCAGTTCAAGCTTTACACCGCCGAGGAGGGCCGCATCACCGGTGCTGAGGTGGTCTCTACCGACGGGCAGGGGCACGGTGCACTGGTGGGCTTTCTGGTGCGCAGCGGCGTGAACGTGCTGCTGTGCGGCGGCATTGGCGGCGGGGCACAGATGGCGCTGGCACAGGCCGGCATCCGTCTGTGCGGCGGCATCACCGGTAATGCTGACAGCGCTGCGGCGGCTTATCTTGCCGGCACACTGGTCTTTGACCCCAACGCCCGCTGCACCCACCACGATCACGAAGAGCGCCACAGCTGCGGCGCTCACGCCTGCCACGCCGGCAAGGGCGGCTGCACCGGCAGCTGCCACTGAGCAATACTTTTTTATGGCACAGCCGGATCTGCGGGTCCGGCTGTGCTCTTTTTATGTGCAGCATACAAAAAACATATCGTGACTATATGCAGGATACTTTTTACACATTCTCTTTTTCCTCGTATAATAGGCAAAGCGGTCTGAGACCGCACAAGGGAATTTATAAAAGAAGGTTATGAAGTATTATGCTTACCGCTGTTACTGGAATTAACTGGGGCGATGAGGGCAAGGGCCGCGTCATCGACCTGTTGGCTGAAAATGCCGATGTCGTGGCGCGCTATCAGGGCGGCGACAACGCCGGACACACTGTGGTGACGGAGCAGGGCAAATTTATCCTGAATCTGCTGCCCTCCGGCATCCTGCACCCGGAAGTGACCTGTGTGCTGGGCGCAGGCATGGTCATTGATCTGGATCACCTGTCCCGAGAGATCGATGCCATCGAGGAGCGCGGCGTGAAGGTCGACCCGGAAAACCTGAAGCTTTCCGATAAAGCCACCATCTCTATGCCGTGGCACAAGGTGCAGGACGGGCTGGAAGAAGATCGTCTTGCCCAGAAGGGCCGTGCGTTCGGTTCTACCCGCCGGGGCATTGCCTACGCCTACAGCGACAAGTACCGCAAAAAGACCCTGCGTCTGGGCGACCTTTTGCATCTGGACGAAGAGCGCGTCCAGAACCGCCTGCACGTGATTTTGGAATCCAAAAATCTGGAGCTTGCAGGCTGCTACCATCAGGAGCCCATGAGCTACGATGCTCTGCTGGAGTGGTGCCGGATGCAGGCCGGACAGTTTGCCCCCTTCATCTGTGACGCGGGTGCCTTTTTGCAGCAGGCGCACGACAGCGGCAAGCGCATCGTGCTGGAAGCACAGCTGGGCGCAATGCGGGATATCGACTACGGCATCTTCCCGTTCACTTCCAGTTCCAACACGCTGGCAGCATACGCGCCGCTGGGTGCAGGCATCCCCAACTGCAGGCTTGACCATGTGGTGGGCGTGCTGAAAGCCTATTCCACCTGTGTGGGTGCAGGCCCCTTTGCGGCAGAAAATGCCATGGGCGAAGCTTGGAACGAGCAGCTGCGCAAGGCCGGCGGCGAGTACGGCGCTGCCACCGGACGTCCCCGCCGGGTAGGTCCCTTTGACTGCGTGGCAAGCCGGTACGGTCTGTCCTGTCAGGGTGCGGACAAGATCGCCCTGACCAAGCTGGACGTGCTGAGCAGCATGAAGGAGATCCCGGTCATCACCGGTTACAAGTTGGACGGCGTTGAAGTCCCCCGCTTCGACCCGCTGTCCGACCTTGACCGGGTGCAGCCGGTGGTCACCCTGCTGCCGGGCTGGAACAAGGATATCTCCGGCTGCAAAAGCTGGGACGCGCTGCCCACGGCCGCAAAGCAGTATGTAGAGTTTCTGGAAAAGCAGCTGGGTCACGAGATCCAGTTCGTTTCCACCGGTGCCGAGCGCGAAAAGTTCGTGCTGAAAGGAGAATGGCTGTGAGACACTTTATTGAACCCAACAGCTTTTCTCTGGCTGAGCAGCTGGCACTGCTCGACCTTGCCGACCGGATGGAAGCTGACCCCGCGCCTTACGCCCACCTGTGCGATGGCCGCATTCTGGCCACCCTGTTCTACGAGCCCAGCACCCGCACCCGCCTTTCCTTCGAGTCTGCCATGCTGCGGCTGGGCGGTAAGACGCTGGGCTTTGCAGGGGCGCAGCTTTCCAGCGCCAGCAAGGGCGAGACGGTGGCCGACACCGCCCGCGTGGTAAGCAACTATGCCGACATCATTGCCATGCGCCACCCCAAGGAGGGTGCGCCGCTGCGCGCCTCCCAGTGTGCCCGCGTGCCGGTGATCAATGCCGGTGACGGCGGTCACGCACATCCCTCCCAGACCATGATCGACCTGATGACCATCCGCCAGCGCAAGGGGCGGCTGGATCATCTGACCATCGGCTTTTGCGGCGACCTGAAATTCGGCCGGACGGTGCACTCCCTCACCGCCGCGCTGAGCCAGTTCGAGGGCAACCGGTTTGTGTTCATCTCGCCGGAGGAGCTGCGCATCCCGCAGTACCTCAAGGACGAGACTCTGACCCCGCTGCACCAGACCTACAAGGAGACCGCCGATCTGGAAGCCGAGCTGCCCGGGCTGGATGTGCTGTACATGACCCGCATCCAGCAGGAGCGCTTTTTCAACGAGGAGGACTATCTGCGCCTGAAGGGCTGCTACCAGCTGGACGCAAAAACGCTGGCACTGGCAAAGCCCGACACCCCGGTGCTCCATCCCCTGCCCCGCATCGACGAGATCAAACCGGAGATCGACAGCGACCCCCGCGCCGCCTATTTTGATCAGGTGCACAACGGCGTGTATATTCGCATGGCGATCATACTGGCGCTGCTGGGCATTGCCGACCCTGTCACCGGCAAAAAGGTGCTGGAAGCATAAAGGAGCAGTATACAAAAACGGGCTGCCGTGCAGACATTGCACAGCAGCCCGTTTTATGTTTTATACCTTATGCCTTCTCGATGGTGATGCTCCACTCGCTGGTCATGGCCTCGTCCGGCTCCAGCACCTCGTGCTTGCCTTCCTCGTTCACGCTGTTTGCCCAGCCGTTCCAAGGCTCCATGCAGACAAAGCTCTCGGCATCCTGCTGCCACAGCACGCCGTTTTTAAAGGTCTCGTCCGCGTCCACGGTCACCTTGTGGCCGTTGCCCTTGTCGGTAAAGGTCATGGGGAACTGCACACCGGTCAGCAGACGGATGGTGTTGTCTGCACCCTCCTTGCGGGTGAGGGTGATCTTTTCCGGGGCGGCAGGCTGCTCGCCCTTGGCGTTCTCGGAGCAGGTGGCGCACTTGATGTCAAACTCCACGTTCTCCAGCTTGGAGGCGGTAAAGTAGGGGTGGTAGCCAAAGCTGAAGGGCATATCAGTGTTGCCCTCGTTGATGACGGTCAGGCTGACCAGAGCCTTGTTGCCCTCCAGATTATAGTTGAGCAGCAGGGTGAAATCGAACGGGTAGAGGAACTTGGTCAGCGGGGTGGACTCCAGTGCCAGCGTCACGCCGTCCGGGCCAACGCTGTCCACTTCCCATGCGCACAGGTCGGCAAAGCCGTGGGTCTCCATGGGGTAAGCCTTGCCGTCAAAGATGTGCACACCGTTATCCGGGTTGCCGCAGCTGGGGAACAGCACCGGCACGCCAAAGCGGGGACGGTTGCACTCGGAGAAATTGGGGCGGCGGGTCCAGACGAACTCCTCGCCGTCCAGCGTAAAGCTGGTGATCATACCGCCGCGCTCCGGGGTGATGGTGAGGGCGGTCTTTGCCTCGGGGTCGGTGATGACGTACTGCTCGTAGCAGGCGCCGTTCTCGGTGATGTACCGGGTGGTGATCTGATTCATAAGTAAAAGCCTCCTATTATTGCCGCCGGGTCGCCCCGGCGGGTCATTTTTCTTGCTCGGTCTGCCGTGCATCCAGCTTTTTGAAGTAGTAATCGATGCCGTAGCGGATAAAATATTTGATCAATCGTACTACACCATAAATGATAGCCGCATAAAGCAGCAGTGTCAACAGCAGCACTCCATTTGCGCCCAACATTTCATACACTTCCTTTCTTTTTATGCACAAAAAGGCCGCCGTACCGCTTTTTGCCGTACAGCAGCCCTTTTTCAGTTACAGAACCACGCCGTCCTTAAAGATGGAGATCTCGCGGAAGCCGTGCTTTTCCGCCTTGGTCTGCTCGCCGCTGGCCACGCGGATGACCAGATCCAGCAGATCCTTTGCAGCCTCGTCGATGGTCTTTTCACCGTCTGCGATGACACCGGTGTTGAAATCGATCCAGCCGCCCTTCTTCTCTGCCAGCGGGGTGTTGGTGGAGATCTTCAGGGTGGGAGCCGGAGCGGAGAACGGGGTGCCGCGGCCGGTGGAGAACAGGATCAGGTGTGCGCCTGCTGCCGTCATGGCGGTGGCAGAAACCAGATCGTTGCCGGGGCCGTAGAGCATATTCAAGCCCTTGGTCACCACGGGGTCGCCGTAGCCGATGACGTCCATGATGGGGGCAGTGCCGCCCTTCTGCACGCAGCCGCAGCTCTTATCCTCCAGCGTAGTGATGCCGCCGGCCTTGTTGCCCGGAGAGGGGTTATCGTACACCACCTCGTTGTGGCTGATGAAGTAATCCTTGAAGCCGTTGATCATGTGCTCGGCCTTGACGAATACCTCCTTGTTGATGCAGCGATCCATCAGGAAGCCCTCTGCACCGAACATCTCGGGCACCTCGGTCAGCACGGTAGAACCGCCGCGCTGACCCATCATATCGGAGAAGCGGCCGATGGTGGGGTTGGCGGTGATGCCGGACAAGCCATCCGAGCCGCCGCACTTCATGCCCACCACCAGCTCAGACACGGGGATGGGCTCGCGCTTGAACTGCCCGGCGTAGGCAGCCAGTTCCTTCAGGATATCGCGGGCGGCGGCAAACTCGTCCTCCACGTCCTGACAGGTCAGGAACTTGACGCGGTCGTGGTCGTACTCGCCCAGCTCTTCCACGAACTGATCGTGCTGCAGGTTCTCGCAGCCCAGATGCAGCACCAGAACGGCAGCGGCATTGGGGTGGCGCACCAGCGCAGCCAGCAGCTTGCGGGTCTGTGCGTGGTCGTGGCCTGTCTGGCTGCAGCCGAAGGGATGGGTGAAGGTGTACAGACCCTCGATGGAGCCGGTGACCAGATCCTGATTGTCGGCTACCATCTTCTTGGCGATATCGTTCACGCAGCCCACAGTGGGGATGATCCAGATCTCGTTGCGGATGGCGGCGCGGCCGTCCTTGCGGCGGAAGCCCATAAAGGTCTCCGGCTCTGCCTTGGGCAGCGGAGCCAGATCCGGGGCGGGGTTATAGCTGTACTCCACCTCGCCGGACAGGTTGGTGTGCACGTTGTGGGTGTGCATCCAGGTGCCGGGGGCGGCGTCTGCGGTGGCGTGACCGATGGGGAAACCGTACTTGATGACGTTCTCGCCGTTCTTAATGGGCTTGACTGCCATCTTGTGACCCTGCGGGATATCCTCCAGTGCGGTGACGGCAAGGCCGTCCACCTCCACCAGCGTGCCCTTGGCAATGGGGTGCAGGGCAACGACCACATTGTCGATGGGGCTGATATGAATTGCCTGCGGCATAGTTATTCTCCTTATCGTATCGCACAAAAGGGCTGCTGCCCAAAGCAGCAGCCCTTTGTTGTGCGGGTAGGTTGATTTTTCAGCTTACAGGCAGCTCTTGTAAGCAGCCTCGGCACCCTGAGTGCGGATCATTTCCAGATCTGCCAGCACAGCGGCTTCCAGACCCTCGATCCTGGTCAGATCCTGATCCCACATCTGGGTGTTGGTCAGCACAGCGTGCACCAGCTGGGCAGCGGTGTCATCCTTGTGTGCGTAGTAGAAGTCCAGAGCCCATGCATCGTCCTGGATCTTGTAGGTGTTGCCTGCGGGGCGCTTGCAGATCAGACCATCAGCGGTGCGCTCCTGAATGTCGTTGGAGTAGAAGGCGATGTAAGCAGCCAGAGACATGGTCAGGCACTTGGGCAGCTGCTTCTGCTCCTCGATGTAAGCCAGGAAGGAGGGCATATTGCGGGCCTTCCACTTGGAGGTGGAGTTCAGGGAGATGCTCATCAGCTCGTGGTTGACGAAGGGGTTGTTGAAGCGGTCCTCAACAGCAGAGGCAAAGTCCTCCAGATCCTTCTTGTCCAGCGGCAGGGTGGGGATGATCTCCTCGTGCAGCATCTTGTTCATAAAGCCGCGCACGGTATCGTTGTGCATACAGTCGCGGACGATATCAAAGCCTGCCAGATAAGCGCCCAGCACAAAGCCGGTGTGTGCGCCGTTCAGGATGCGGACCTTGCGCTTCTTGTAGGGGGTAACGTCGGGCACGACCATAACGTTGACGCCGGCCTTCTTGAACGGCAGCTTGTCCTCCAGACCTGCGGGGCCCTCGATGACCCAGACGCCGAACACTTCGCCCACGTCCAGCACGGTATCGTGGTAGCCGTTGGCTTCTTCCAGAGCAGCCAGCTCCTGCGGGTCACGGATGCGGCCCGGAACGATGCGGTCCACCAGCGTGGAGCAGAAGGTGTTGGCAGTGTTCATCCAGTCGATGAAAGCGGGCTCCAGATCCCAATCCTTAGCGTAGTTGTTGCAGCACTTCTGCAGCTCCTTGCCGTTGTTGTCGATCAGCTCGCAGCTCAGGATGACCAGACCCTTATCGGCAGCGCCGTTGAATGCCTTGTAGCGCTCGAACAGCACGCGGGTCAGCTTTGCAGGGAAGCTGTTGGGGGGAACCTGATCGAACTGGCTGTCGCCCTTGGTGTAGGCAATGCCGGCCTCGGTGGTGTTGGATACAACAGTCTCCAGATCCTCAGAGCGAGCCAGTGCCAGAACCTCGTCCCACTTGTTATCGATGTAGGGGCACACGCAGTCGGACACGCAGGAGATCACCCGCTTTGCGTCCACCTTCTGGCCCTTTTCGCTGCCGCGCAGGTACAGGGTGTACAGACCCTCCTGCTCGTTGATCCAGTCTGCCATCTGGGGGAAGTTGCCGATGGGCTGCACCAGCTTGACCTTGCCGTTGTAGCCGGCCTTCTCGTTTGCAACATCGTAGAAGTAGTCCACGAAAGCGCGCAGGAAGTTGCCCTCGCCGAACTGCATCACCTTAACGGGAGCATCCTTCAGGATGTAGCCGTTGTAGCCAGTGCCTTCCAGAACCTTGTAGTTCAAAGTTTCCATCTTATTGATCTCCTTTATAAACTTGCTTTGCATGGCAGGCTCTCGTTTCCCCTGCCATCTTCTGCTCCTATTTTATGCTGTTGTATACAAAGAAGTCAAGTGTTTTGTGCAATGTTTTTAGTCCAAAAATGGCTATTTAGCGCATTTCCAGCGGTTTATACAATTCCAAGGGTGAAATTTTGGCAGTTTTTCAGTTGTATACATCGGCATTTTCCGGTATACTAAGGATAAGGCAGCCTGCCTGTTTAAAGCAGGTGCAATTCCATGCCCGTTTTTGTCTAAATTTTAACAAAATTTATCAGAGAAAAGGAGTTAAAATCCCATGAAAGCATTTATGGATAAGGACTTCATGCTCCAGTCTGCTACCGCACAGCATCTGTATCACGACTATGCAGCTGCTATGCCCATCTGCGACTATCACTGCCACATTCCTCCCCGCGAGATCTACGAGAACCGCCGCTTCGAGAACATCGCTCAGGTGTGGCTGGGCGGCCGCAACCCGGACGGCAGCTACTTCGGCGACCATTATAAGTGGCGTGTGATGCGCTCCAACGGCGTGCCCGAGGAGTACATCACCGGCGATAAGCCCGACCGCGAGCGCTTCCAGAAGTTTGCCGAGGCTCTGCCCATGGCCATTGGCAACCCGATGTACCACTGGACCAATCTGGAGCTGCACGTTTTCTTCGGCTATGACGGCGTGCTGAACGGCGACACCGCTGAGGAAGTGTGGAACCTGTGCAACGACAAGCTGCAGCACGATCCCAAGCTGACCGTCCGCGGCCTGATCGAGCAGAGCAACGTGGCTTTCATCGGCACCACCGATGACCCCATTGATGACCTGTACTGGCACAAGAAGATCAAGGAAGATCCCACCATCAAGTTCACCGTGGCTCCTTCCTTCCGTCCTGATAAGGCCATCAACATCAACAAGCCCGGCTTTGCTGAGTACATGGGCAAGCTGGCTGCCGTTGTGGGCAAGGAAAAGCTGGCCTGCATCGACTGCGTGACCGATGCCCTGACCAAGCGCATTGAGTTCTTTGCCGAGATGGGCTGCCGCGCTTCTGACCACGGTCTGGACTACATCCCCTTCCGTGCTGCCGACAAGGACGAAGTGAACGCCATCTACCAGAAGGTGATGAAGGGCGAGAGCTGCACCGTGGAAGAGGCTGAGAAGTACCAGACCTACATCCTGATCCATCTGGGCAAGCAGTACCATCGTCTGGGCATTGCCATGCAGATCCATTACAACTGCCTGCGCGGCGTGAACCGCAAGATGAACAGCCTGCTGGGTCCCGACACCGGCTTTGACATGATCAACACCGCCACCTGCGGCGGCGAGATCGCACAGCTGCTCAGCGCCCTGAACGACACCGACGAGTGCCCCAAGACCATCATCTACAGCCTGAACCCCGCCGATGACGCACAGATCGGCACCATTCTGGGCTGCTTCCAGAACAGCGAGGTGCCGGGCAAGATCCAGCACGGCTCCGCATGGTGGTTCAACGACCACAAGATCGGCATGGAAGAGCAGATGACCCGTCTGGCAAGCCTTGGCCTGCTGGGCAACTTTGTGGGTATGCTGACCGACAGCCGCAGCTTCCTGAGCTACACCCGTCACGATTACTTCCGCCGCATCCTGTGCAACATCATCGGCCAGTGGGTCGAGGACGGCGAGTATCCCAACGACGAGAAGGCTCTGGAGAAGATCGTCAAGGGTATCTGCTTCGACAACGCAAAGCGTTACTTCAATCTGTAAGGCCTTTCCCCTTTTCCTGAATTAGATCCTTCCGCGCCGCCCGCAGACAGCTTTGTCTGCGGGCGGCGCTTTATTTTGCCCTTTTGCACCCAAAGTGCACCGGATGTGTCGGTTTTTTTACCTTTCAGCGGCTGTTTTCCGTCTTTTTCTACAACTTCTCCTTTATCCCTTGACTTCCTTGTACAAGGAGAGTATATTTTTGCATGGCATTCAGGCCAAATCGCTGTATTTTTTGATGGAGGAGCCCCATGAACGGTTTAAAAGAAGCCTTCAGCCGCGAAAATCTGCTGAAGAATCTAAATTTCTTTGCCCTGCTGAACCTCGGCCTTGTGCTTACGGCAGTAGGCATCGTATATTTTAAAAATCCCAACCATTTCGCCTTCGGCGGCACCTCTGGTCTGTCCATCCTGCTGGCAGACCTGTTCCCCCGGATCAATGTGGGCGGCTTTATGTGGATCATCAACGTGGTGCTGGTGGTGCTGGGCTTTGTGTTTCTGGGCATCAAGTGCATGGGCTGGACGATCTACTCCTCCTTTGCGCTCTCCTTTTTCGTGTCCTGCTGCGAGTGGCTGTACCCTTCCGGCGCGTCCCTGAGCGGCGATGCCATGCTGGATCTGGTGTTTGCGGTGTTCCTGCCCGCATTGGGCGCGGCCATCGTGTTTGACATCGGCGCTTCTACCGGCGGCACCGACATCGTAGCACTGATCCTTGCCAAGTACACCTCCATGGAGATCGGCAAGGCGCTGATGGTCAGCGATATCCTCATCGTACTGGCTGCCGCCGTGCGGTTCGGCATGGGCACGGGCCTATACTGTATCCTTGGCCTGATCGGCAAATCCTTCGTGGTGGACGGTGCCATTGAAAACATCCGTCTGCGCAAGGTGTGCACCATCATGACCGCGAACCCGCAGCCTATTCTGGACTTCATCATCCATAATATGAACCGTTCTGCCACGGTGGAAAAGGCCTACGGTGCCTACACCCACCACGAGCTCAGCGTGCTGGTGACCGTACTCACCCGCCGTCAGGCTTTGCAGCTGCGCAACTTCCTGCGGGAGAACGACCCCCACAGCTTTATCACCATCGTCAACTCCAGCGAGATCATCGGTAAGGGCTTCCGCTCCTTCAACTGAGGATTTTGTATTGACGAACTGCACAAAAAACGATATACTATATTTCGGCGGTGCAGTTGTGCCGCCGGATTCCGGGGTGTTGCGCAGTTGGTAGCGCGCCTGCTTTGGGAGCAGGAGGCCGCGAGTTCGAGTCTCGCCACTCCGACCACAAGAAAAGCCACGATGAACCGTTTCTAAATGCGGTTTTGTCGTGGCTTTATTTGTTGCTTTCTTTGGTACATTCTTCCAGAATGAACCATATTTTTGCCTTGTTTTGGGCATAGACAGCTGTTAAAGGGGGGCTTACCACTCTTGACAAGACTTGATTGATACGCAAAGCAGTTTTTACTGGAACAGATCGAACGAAAATGCAAACAGTGCCCGCTCACCGTGGAGATTTGGCTCCATCGGTAGGCAGGCACTGTTTGCGTCAAATCATCAGATAGCTCAATCTTCCAGCCAGCCATGGTCACAGCCGAGGGAAAGATAATGCTCCGTCTCCCCTCTCAGCACCATCTGTGCATACTCCAAGGGCTTGTTGTATAGCAGCCAGTCCAGTTCTGCCCGCTGTGCCGGGGTGTTGCCGTACTCGTCCTCAACGGTGCCAGCCCTCTTGACAAGGAAAAGCACAAGGCTCTTTATTATAATAAAGCTATAAGAACATAATAAAGGCAATTATTTGAAATTTTTGAAAAAACAGAAATCATTTTGATGATATGGGACGTTTTAATAGACAGGAAGGGGGTGAACCGTATCCAGACAGAATTATTGCTGCGGAAAGTGCAGAGCGGAGATACGGGTGCGCTGGACACTCTGATTACAGCGTACTATCCACAAATTCTGAACTATTGCCGTTGGCATACAGCGGACGAGCAGCAGGCGCAGGATGCAGCACAGGAAACCTTTTTGAAAGCGGTGCGCTGGCTGGATTCCTGTGGTGGATTTCAGGGGGCATTCCGTCCCTTTCTGTACAAAATCGCAAAAAACATTTGCATCGATCTGAACCGTACGATGGAGCGGACGGAGGTATCGCTGGAGAGCTTGCCGGGCGAACCCGCCTATCAGGAAAGCGGCTTTGCTGCGGCAGAGGAGAAAGCAAACCTGCGAGCGCTGACGGCCCAGCTGGAGCCGGAACAGCGGGAACTGGTATTGCTGCGGTTCGCACAACAGCTTAAATTGCGGGAGATCGCGCAGATTACAGGTCTGCCCCTGCGCACAGTGCAGTCCCGCCTGCGTGCCGCATTGAAAACCTTGAAAATGCAATTGGAAAAGGAGGACTGGAGATGAATCGAGCCTTTGAAAAAGAACTGTCCAGAGCACTGGCGACAGAGCTTGACACAGCCGCACCGAAAACGCTGCTGCGCCGCTGCCGGGCGGAACATGTCGTAAAACAACGGAGTGATTGGCGTGATTTGCTGCACTGCCAGTTCAAATTGCTGGGCTGGAAGGTCTGGGCGCTGGAAGCAATGGCGGCACTGGCGTTGTACAGTGTGGGTCGGGAACTTGCCCTGTGGGAGAAGGCATGGACATTACGCAATGCACTGTTTGGTCTGAGCACACTTGCCATGCTGACAGCCCTGCTCGGTCTGCCGTTTTTATACCGGGCAAGTCAATATAAGATGCTTGAACTGGAATATGCCACATATGCAGGAATCGGTCGTCCACTGGTGATGCGGTTTTTGCTGCTGCTGGCGGGGGAAACAATCCTGCTGGGAGTGCTGGTACTCAATGTGCGGGCAGCCGTGCCATGGAGCATCGGGCAACTGCTGGCGGTGTTGACCGTGCCATTTCTGGCCGCAAACAATGAGCTGCTTCTGCTGCTGCGCTGGGTGCGCCCGGAATGGATGATGACCGGGGCTGTACCACTGTTTGCAGGGCAGATGTGTTTGCTGCGGTTCGTGCAATTATCGGAACTGCCGAAAGGTCTGCCACTGGCGGCGGGCGTGCTGGTACTCTGCATGGTGTTGCAGTGCATCCGGCTTGCCGCCCGGTCAGAATATATTGCAGAAGGCTGAAAGGAGCAAGCCATGGAACTGAAAATTCAGAATATTACAAAGCGATACCGGGATAAAACGGCGGTGGATGATGTGTCCATCACGCTCACGCCGGGTGTGTGGGGGCTGCTGGGGGCGAATGGTGCAGGCAAAACAACCTTAATGCGGATGCTGGCGGGCATTCTGCGGCCCAGCAGTGGCCGGATTTTGTGCGATGGGGTGGAGATTGGGACGCTTGGTGCGGCCTACCGGGAAAAGCTGGGGTATCTGCCGCAGGAATTCGGGTTTTACCCGGAATTCACGGTGCAGGACTATCTGGAATATATGGCGGCGCTCAAGGGTCTGCCGCGCACAGAGGCTGCCCGGCAGATCGACGCACTGCTGGAGCGGGTAAGCCTGACTGAGGTGCGCCGCAAAAAGATCATAAAGCTTTCCGGCGGTATGAAGCGCCGGGTTGGCATCGCACAGGCACTGCTCAACGACCCGGAAATTTTAATTCTAGATGAGCCCACGGCAGGGCTGGACCCCGGAGAACGGGTGCGCTTCCGCAATCTGCTGTCGGAGTTTGCGCAGGAACGGATCGTTCTCATTTCAACGCATATCGTTTCGGATGTGGAATACATTGCGGCCGAAAATGCCGTGATGAAGGCTGGCAAAATCATTGCACAGGACACCACCGAAGGGCTGGTAAAGCAGATCGAAGCCAAAGTCTGGCAGGGAAATATCCCGATGGAACAGCTTGCCCGGTGGGAACACCGACTGCGAGTGGTGAACCTGCGCAACGAGCCGGACGGAACGGTAACATTGCGGTATCTGGCGGATGCACCGCAGCTGCCGGACAGCGTCCCGGCACAGCCCAGACTGGAAGATCTGTATCTGTGGCTGTTCCCAGAGGAAATGGAGGAAGCAAAATGAACCTGTATCGTTTGGAATTGAAACGTGTGTGCAAAACCCGTATGACAGCGATTCTGCTGGCCATTGCGCTGGTGCTGGCTGTGGTCATGGCATATCTGCCGGTGACCTTTATCGGCTGGACGGAACTGGATGCCAGCGGAAACAAAGTAAGTCACACGGGTCTGAAAGCAATCAGGAAACGGCAGGAGCAGCAGGTATCCGGTACCATCACGCCGGATGTCATGCAGGAAGCACTGGAAGCCTATCAGCGGGTGTACCGGCAGTATGATGCAAGCTCCATCAACGATATCCCGGTCGAGGTATTTTATAAAGAACTTGCCTGGTATCAGCCTCTTGTGAACAACGCAAAGGAAGCCTTTGCCGACCCGAAAACCGGCATGGCACCGGGCGTGATGGGGCTGACCGCAGAGGATATGCAGAACTTTTACAGCCAGCTCCCCAAACGGCTGGAATCGGTGATCTGGCTGGAACAAGACGGAAAGCCCGGCTATGAGCAGGCGCAGGCCATTGCACAGAAAAAGTTCGATGCTGTACAAAAACCGTTCACCTATTCATTTGGGGTCAGTTCAGACGCAATGGATTACCAGACCCTGTTGAGCTTGCTGCTCACCCTGCTGTGCGCGGTGATTGCGGCCCCGGTGTTTGCATCGGATGCACAGACCGGGGCGCAGGACATCCAACTGTGCACAAAAAACGGCGGTCTGCGGCTAGCAGCGGCAAAGCTGGCGGCGGCGTTTAGTATCACAGGGGCGGCGTATCTGCTCTGCGGCGTGGTGTGGATCCTGGTCACGAATGCTCTATTTGGCTGGGAAAGTACCCAAACTTCCGTGCAATGGCTGTTTTCTGTGACCAGCCTGCTGCCGTATACCGTTGGCCAGATGGAGTGGGTCATGCTGGTGGCAAACTTCCTGATCTTCTTTGCGGAGGTGGCCTTTGTGCTGATGGCATCCGTATGGGCCAAGAACAACCTGACCGCTTTGTCTGTGGCGCTGATCAGTGTGGTGGCACCGCTGATTGTTTATATGGTCGTGCCGGGCTCCTTTGGAGAATGGCTGTCCACCCTGATTCCGGCAGGGGGCATTGGACTTTCCAATGCATTGCTGTATAAAATGATCAGCTTTGATTTTCTCTATGCAGGCGGGTATGCCTTCTTTCAGGCAGATGTACTGCTGGCATCGGCACCGATCAAGATCGTTCTGCTCGTTGGATTGGCAGCATGGGGGTATCTGCGAAAGACCAAGGTGGCTTAAAAGGAAACGCTACTGAAAAAAGTTCATCGGATGCATAGAAAACTGCATCGGATGAACTTTTGTGTCCTAAGCTCCCTGCCATGAATCGTAGTTGTTGATAGACTACCACAAAAATCGAGCCATGTCAGCGTGAACTTGTCGGGGCAAGGCCCCTCCATCTTGCTGCGCAAGACCGTTCTGTCGCTTAAAAGCCCCACTGGGGCTTTCATTGCTCCGCTCCACTGCGCAAACGCGAACTTTTGAGAACACGCTGATTTCAGCAGCTTGCAAGAAAACACAAGGGAAACTTTGGCAAAAAGAGAGAGGGCCGGACGGTGCCGGCCCTCTTGACAGAATTATGAGATGCTCAAAAATTTCTGCTGCTTTTATTGCAGTTTTCAAAAATAGCGCCGAACAGAACGGCATATTTACGATATGCCGTTTGCGGATACTACTGCGGTGGGAAAATAGAATCAGGCAAAAGGATAAAGTGTCGGCAGGAAAAATACGGACACGACAATGAGGATGAGCGCCAGCGGGGTACCACACTTGAGATAATCCTTCAAGGTGTATCCGCCCGGCTCGATGATCATGATCTGGCAGGGAGCTGCCATGGGGGTCATGATGGACACACAGCTGGCTGTGATCACGCCGACCACGGCAGCACGGGGGTCTACGCCCATGCGGATACAGGCGGAAGTGACCAGTGGGATGAAGATGGTCAGGGTAGCCAGATTGGACATGACCTGTGTCAGAATGAAGGGAACAAGGAAGAACACCAGCATAATGATGTACGGATTGGCGGTATCGCCCAGCAGGCGGATCATCCAGTCTGCCACCACATCGCCTGCACCGGTGGTCTGGATGGCGTCCGACAGAGCCAGCACACCGGCAAACAGGAAAATGGTCGGCTGGTGGATGGAGTTGAGAGCTTCCTTCTCGGTCAGCACACCCGTCAGCACCAGAGCGGCAGCGCCGATGCAGGAAGTGAGATACATCTTGACACCAATGACATTTTCCAGCAGCATCATTGCAATGGAGACCAGAACGATCAGGACAGCCAGTTTGCGCTTGAAGGGGCTGAGTTTTTCGCTCTCAGAAGCCGTATGTGCTGCATCTGAAAACTGCTCGTTGGGAATATCCGGCATCAGCTTATAGCCAACAAAGGTCATGTACAGGATGGCAATGGTCAGCATCGGGATGCGCGCAATGGTGAAATCCCAGATGTGCAGCGGTGTCGGTGCGCCGGCCTGCATCATGACATCGTTCCATGCCATGTTGGAAGCACCCTGACCGAGAAAGGTCATCTGGGTGGCAATGTTGGGACAGGCCATAGAAGGATACAGCAGCTTGCTGCGGCTCACGCCGATGTCGTTCGCAATGCCTATCAGCAGAGGGATCATGATAGCGGCAGTTGCGGTGGCACTGGTGATGGCGCCCAGAAACGCACCTGCCACACAGGAAAGAAAAATCAGCATCCGCATATTGTCCTTGTAGCGGATGACCAGACTCTGGGCTTTGTCAATCAGGGGCGTTTTGGTCAGCCCTGCACCGATGACGAACATGGCTACGAACATGACCACGTTCGTGTTGATGAAGCCGCCAAAGGCCTCGGCAGGGGTCTTGATGCCGGTGAGGATCAGCGCCAGAATGATGCCGGTAGAAATGACCGAGAACGGGACTTTACCGGATACAAAGGCGATGATCGTTACAAGCAGGATGACCAGTGTGATCTCCAATGGGCTCATTTGGGTTGTCCTCCTGTGGATTACTTCCACCTTGCAGATGCAAAGCAATGGCAAAGGTGTGTAGAACAAAAAGAACGGTCAAGATCTTCTTTGTCTGCATTTTTTCCGTGCACATATTTGACCGCAAATAGCAACACCCAGGATGCTGATATGGCAGACAGCATCCGGGGTGTTTTGCGGAGAAGCAGGATAAACAGGGTAATGAAGATAGGAGTAAATGATAAGAAGTCTGTTGGATCTGTGAAAGCAAATATGGTTGTTAGAATTAACGTGATAGTGAGTTCATTTTAGGAGAAGAAGCTTTTGATGGATGGTTGCTCTCCGCAGGGTATAGGCAACGCTGGCTTCACAGTTGGATCTTATTTGATGAAGCCAACGTGCTTGCAAATTTCCTCGACGGCCTTATCCTTGCGCTGATTGAAGATGACCTTGTTCTCTTCGAACAGGTTGCGACCCTCAGCGTCGATGGAAACGATCAGGGGGCCAAACTCGTTAACATGGCAGTGCCACAGAGTTTCCGGCATACCGAGGTCACGCCACTGGGCCTCGACGATCTCCTCCACCTCGGTGGCAGCTACAACGGCGTTACCGGCAGGGAAAACACAGTGGATGGCACCGAACTCCTTGCAGGCGCGCTCGGTGTTGGGGCCCATGCCGCCCTTGCCCACGATGACGCGGACACCGGACTTCTGCACGAACTCATACTCGAACTTTTCCATACGCATGGAGGTGGTGGGGCCCACAGACACCATCTCGAATTTGTCGTCCTCCAGAGGGCGAATGATGGGGCCGGCGTGGAAGATGGCAGCGTCCTTGACGTCCACAGGCAGCGGGCGGCCCTCTTCCACGAGGCGGCGGTGCGCCACGTCACGGCAGGTGGTCAGGTCGCCGTTCAGGTAAACGACATCACCGATATGGATGTCCTTCAGGTCTTCTGCGGAGACCGGAGTCGTGAGAATTTTCTTTCCGTCTTTAATGGTCAGCATTACAAAGTCACCCCCGAATGAGTATCAATGGTGTAGTTCAGGTCTTTATCAAAAATGATGTGGCCGCGGCGATGGCTCCAGCAGCCCACGTTGACGGCAACGCCAATGGCAGAAGGATGGCGGGCAGTGTTCTCGATGTGCACGCCCATGACGGAGTACTTGCCGCCCATGCCCTGAGGGCCAAGGCCGATGGAGTTGATGCCGTCCTCCAGCAGCTTCTCCATATAGGCTGCGCGCTCGTTCTCGTTGTGGCTGCCCAGAGGACGCATCAGAGCCTTCTTGGACAGCAGAGCGGCGGTCTCAACAGAGGTGGCAACGCCCACGCCCACCAGCAGCGGAGGGCAGGCATTGATGCCGTAGCTGGTCATGACATCCATGACGAACTTGGTCACGCCTTCGTAACCTGCACCGGGCATCAGAACCATGGCCTTGCCCGGCAGGGTGCAGCCGCCGCCTGCCATATAAGCGTAGATCTCACACTTGTCGCTGTTCGGGATGATATCCCACCACACGGTGGGAGTGCCCTTGCCCACGTTCAAACCGGTGTTGAACTCATCGAAGGTCTCAACACTGTTGTGGCGCAGAGGTGCTTCAAAGGTAGACTTGACCACAGCCTCCTTCAGCAGACCCTCCACCTCACCGATGAGGGGGAAGTCCACGCCGCACTTTACCCAGAACTGCAGCACACCGGTGTCTTGGCAGCTGGGGCGGTTCAGCTCCTTGGCCAGCTTCTGGTTGCGCTTCATGGTCTCGTAGATGACCTTGGACAGAGGAGCATCCTCCTGTGCGCCCAGCTCATCCAGCTTTTTGATGATGTCGTCCGGCAGCACCTTGGCGATATGGCTCACAAAGTTGGCCATATAGGTCGTCATCTGCTGCACCTGTTCCTGTTTGTTCATTCCAATGCCTCCTTAGCTTTGGTACATTTTGCGCGTTGGTTCACTCATATTCAACGTTCCTGTCCGCTTTACTGCGGGAAGAACGGAAATGCGATGGGAAGGATCACCATGCTGACGACGGTTGCGATGAGGATGAGGGGCAGGCCAGCCTTGGCATAATCCTTGAAGGTGTACCCGCCGGCGGAAACCACCATGGTGTTGGCGGGCATACCGATGGGCGTTGCGTAAGCGCAGGAGCCGCCGATGACACAAGCCATCAGGACTGCGCGGGGGTCGGCACCCATGCCCTGTGCGATGCTCAGGCAGATGGGAACCATCAGAGCGGTGGTTGCAGTGTTGGACATGAAGTTGGTCATGACGCAGCAGAGCAGGAAAACCACCAGAGTCAGGACGTAGGGAGAGGGATTCTCGCCCAGAGCACCAATGACGATGTTCGCAATCTCTGCGCCTGCCCCGGTCTTATCCAGTGCAGAGGCCAGAGACAGCGTACCACCGAAGAGGAAGATGGTCTTGAGGTCGATGGACTTCAGGGCATCCTTCTCGGAGATGACACCGGTGAGAATCAGAGCCAGCGCACCGATACAGCCGATGATGTTGAGCTTGATGCCGATCTGCTTTTCAAAGATCATGCCCAGCAGGGTGAGCACGAGGATGACAAGGGAGAGCACCTGTTTCCACTTGGGAACATTGCTGAAGTTCTGCTCGCCGCCGAAGGAGTCATCATCGGAGACGGGGTGGTTGGGCAGCAGCTTCATGCCAAGGGTGGCGTAGAAGAGGATGCCGGCGGCGAGGATGGGCAGGCCCACGATGGCGTACTCGAAGAAGCCGAAGGACATCCCGATCTCACCCAGAGCGCTCTGGGCGATGAGGTTGCCCGGTGCGCCGATGAGGGAAAGGTTGCCGCCCATGGCCGCTGCAAATACCAGCGGCATCAGCAGCTTGGAGCGGGCATAGCCGGACTTTGCCGCAATGCCGATGACCACGGGGATCAGGACGGCGGCGGTGCCGGTGTTGGAGAGCACGCCGCTCATCAGGCCAACGATAACCATGATGGCCACGATGAGGCTGCGCTCGGATTTGGCAAAGTGGGTAACAATGCCGCCGATCTTGTTGGCCATGCCTGTTTCAAACAGTGCACCGCCGACAATGAACATGGCGACGAACAGGATGACGTTGCTGTCGATGAAGCCCGCAAAAGCGGTCTTGACATCCAGCACGCCGGTAACGACCAGACCGATACAGACGATCATGGACGTTACGCCGAGGGGGATCTTCTCAAACACGAACATGACGACCGCGAAGAGAAGAAAAAGTAGGGTGATAGTTGCTGCTGACATACCGGGGGGTCCTCCTTTAATGAAATATAATGTATCCATTTCATCAGAGCAAAACAGCCCTGACTTTCGGGACGCCCCAGCTGCACCTCGTTGTGCAGAGTCTTTGCCGCCGTGCTGTGCCCTCACAGCCCTTTTTTGTTCTGGAAGGATCTGCCCGGAACCTTAGAATTCCGGGAATCTCGGCAGCGTCTTTTTTAAATTTTTGTATTTAATCTTTGATAATGTATCCACTTGACGACACGAGAATACACCCGAAACAGAGATTTGTCAATCCCTTTTTTCGAGTTTTGTCGTATTGCACGGATTATGTACCAATTTTTGTGCACGCCAGACAAACAGTAGGATACAAGAAAATCTCCCTCCGCCGCCTTCTGCAAAAAACGTGCGATCTCCAAAGCAGATGGAGATCGCACGTTTTTTCCTTCTTTTATTCCAGCCGCTTTTTGAAATACCCCTCGGCACAGTAAATGGCACCGCAGGGATTATGCGCCAGAACGCGATCCTTGGCCACCAGCGTTGTGACCATGGCGTCCGAGTACTTATAAAACATCGAGTCGTGTCCCACACAAAGTCCGACCTCAATGTTGAACTCGGTGTGCTGTTCGTTCAGAAGCTTTGCCTGTGCGATGGGGTTGCACATGGCCTCAAATTCGCCGGGGTGGATCTTAACCTCTTCCGGGATGCCCACTTCTTCTTTGGAGATGCCGCCGGTCTTGCAGATGACCGACACCACCTCAAACCCCTGCGCACGGAGCAGGTCGGCCACGATGCGGGCTTCCTTCCGCAGACCTTTGCAGAATGCAAGACCCAGCTTGTGGTAGCCCATCCGCTTGCAGAACTCCACCGTCTCCTTCAGGCGGGGCCACTGGCAGTAGCCAAGTCCCTCAATGGCCGAACAGTTGACGTAGAAATCGTGATTCTCGGGCAGATCGTAGCCGGCGCGGGCGGCCTCCATCACCGAAGCATTCCGCATAGGGCAGTTTTTGGGCATCTTTTCCGGCTCGTTGTTGGCGCAGGCCAGAACCGTACAGTTCGCACAGGTATACACTGTCTTGTCCTCCCTGATCTTATAAATAATAGGTCAGCGCATCGTCCATACTGCGGTAGATGTGTTTTTCCATTTCAGCCCGTGCGGCCAGCGCATCCCGTGCTTCCAGCGCTGCATAGATCTTTTTATGCTCGCTCTGGGAGTTGAGGGCATAGTCCAACTCGCTCATTTCCACACCAATGGACAGACCGTTCCACAGCTCCGAGAGAAGATTGCGCATTTTTTCATTGCCGGAAGCTTCCCAGATCTCAAAATGAAAGGACTGGTTGTAGTCAGTATAATTTCCGGCCTGCTGATGAGAAAGAGCCTCCTCAGCAGTATCCACGCAGTTTTTGATCTTGGACAGGTCAGCGTTGTTCTGGCAGCAGAGCATACATGCCGTCCCTTCCAAGGCAGCGCGCAGCTGGTAGTGCTCCCGAATCGTTTTTTCCGTTACGCCCAACACAATGGCGCACTTGTTTTGCTTGACTTCCAGCAGACCGTCACGGGCAAGGATCTGAAAGGCCTCCCGCACCGGCGTGACCGACACGCCCAGTTCCTGCGCGGTGTTTTCCAGCGTGAGTTCTGCGCCCTCCGGGATGCTTTTTGAGATAATGGCTTTCCGCAAAGCGGAAGCTACCCGCTCGCGGGCAGGCAGCAGCTTAATGGGTTTCAGTCCCAGCATATTGACTCCTTATCGTTAAAATCAGATGCAGCAGTTCTTCTTCATAGGCGTTCCATGCATCCGGCACATCAGGGGAGCCCTGACGGTCCAGCATCAGCAGGCGGGCAAGCCGGTCGTTCACCGGCGTAGGACGTGCGCTCACGGCAAAGGCAATGTAGGTCTCCTGGATGCTTTCCAGCAGCTTGCGATGCAGCGGATATGGCAGGACGGTCCGCAGGGTACGGTGCTGCAGCATCTCGCCGCCTGCCAACATCGCATCCTGCGGCAGCGCACGCATAGCCTGCCGTTCCAACTGAGCCCCCAATGCCAGAATTTGGCGCAGTGTCTCTTCGGTCAAATCTGCCGCTTTTATCCGATTGTTGGGCAGGCGGATGATAAGACCCTGATATTCAAGAATCATCAAGGCCTCCCGCACCGGCATCCGAGAGACACCGAGACTCTCTGCCAGTTCGTTCTGGGTCATTTCAGTGCCCGCCGGGATCTGCCCAGATAAAATGGCCTGCTGCAGGGCTTCCACCACACCGCCGTTTTTCTTCTGGATGCCGATATATTCCATAGAGTCCTCCGTGCAAATGTCTTTTTTATATTGTATCCAATTTTACAATAAAAAGCAAGACTTCCTTTATGACAAACAAAAATACCCGGCAGATTCTTTATGAAAAATCTGCCGGATATAGACCGGATGCCCTTAGGGTGTTCCATTCTGAAAAATTGCAGGGCAAATGCAAGCTGTGTTAACTGTTATGTAACCTTGTCAATCAATCTTCCATTCTTCCATGGTCACAGCCAAGTGAGAGATAGTGCTCAATCTCGCCACCCAGCACAAGCTGTGCATACTCCAAAGGCTTATTGTACAGCAGCCATCCCAGTTCTGCCCGCTGTGCCGGGGTGTTGCCGTACTCGTCCTCGACGGCGATGCAGTCGATGGCAAGAGTAGTGCCATCCTTAAACCGGGCTTTCACCCGGTTGGTGTCCATGTTATAGTGGCAGGAAAGCAGTTTGTTCATAAGGAAACCTCCATGTTTTTCACATTTACTTCTTCTGCGGTGGAAAGTTCCGGCTGTCCGTTTGCAGATCCATGAATCCACTTTTTGATGCAGCCCTTTGTAGGTCTGCACCCATCCACCACACGCTCCAATTTTACGCTAAATGCGAACAACGCTCTTTTTGCTCTGCACAAAATCATACATCGTTTGGCGTAAAATTGGCGTACGGCGTGGTTTTCGTTGGAAATTCTTCAAAAGAAAAAGCCTGAAACTTCTCGGTATATCAAGAAGTTTTAGGCTTTTCTAATTGCAAATTGGAAATTTACTGCTCAATCGGCTTCATCGTGGGGAGCTTGACTGGTGGTGATTTATAGCTGTTTACAAGTGTTCATAAGCCTTTGTTTGTGCAAGATAAAAAGGTCTTATTTTTCGCAACTCTACGCAACTGTTTACAGCTGTTCTCAAATTGGTGGTAAGTCAGTGGTAAGGCTGGTGGTAAACTCATTCGTCCTCGTGAGAGTGCCAACGCTTCAAGACTTCTTCCACCTGACCAATAAGCTGCTCCTTGTTCGGCATATACAAGACATACCGGGATGCAAAAATCTGATTGGACAATCCACCCAGCGCATACTCGGCTGCTACGCTGTCCTTGTCGGTGCAGAGGATAATACCGATAGGAGGATTATCTTCCGGGTCGTTGACCTCTGCGGCGTAATAGTTCAGATACATATTGATCTGTCCGGCAGCTTCGGGCGTGAGTTTGGTGGTTTTCAACTCGATCAGCACATAGGCATGCAAAATCTTATTGTAGAACACCATATCCACATAGTAGTGGGTGTTGTTCACTGTAACGCGCTGCTGTGTGCCGACAAACATAAAGCCTCGGCCAAGTTCCAGCAGAAAATCCTCAATCTGCCGCACCAGTGCTGCTTCCAAATCGCTTTCAAGGAACGGTTTCTCTTCCGGCAATCCCAAGAACTCAAACACATACGGGTCCTTGATAATGTCTTCCGGCTTAGTGTAGTCCACACCTTTTTCCGCCAGTGCTAAAACTTGTTCCTTGTTTGCATCCCCACGGGACAGGAGCAGCCGTTCAAACAGGGAACTTTCCATCTGACGCCTTAATTCACGGACAGACCAGCCAGAATTAGCAGCTTCTTTTTCATAGAAACTGCGTTTCTCTCTGTCAGAAATAGACAACAACTCGCAATAATGCGTCCAACTCAATTTTCCAGTCACTGACTGGAAAATTGGATAGCTCAGATAAAACTGCCGCATATTGTAAACATTCGAGCGTGAGAAACCTTTGCCAAGTTCTTTGGTCAAAGCCTTTGAAAGTTGCAGCAAAGTCTTTTCACCATATGCCGCACGGATGCTGTCGTTCTGCTCACAGCGGACGATGACTTCACCAATTTTCCAATAGGTTGACAGCAGTTCCTGATTGATCTGCTGTGCTACATTTTTACGGGAAGTTTCCAGCAACGAGCGAATTTCACTCACTGCCGGAGCAAGAACCTGCACTGCGGGGGTTACAGATTTATTTTCCATCAGTCGTTTTCCTCCTTTCCTTCAAATGTCGAACTTGCAGATAAAAATTCGGCAAACTTGTCGATTTCCTTTTTCTTGAGATTTTTTGTGGCCTCAGTGTAGATGTTCATGGTGGTGGTAATATCGGCGTGACCCAGGACGTCTTGAATGACCTTCATGTTGATTCCGACCTCGCAAAGCCGGGTAGCGCAGGTGTGCCGCAAGGAATGGCAACTAAACTTCGGAAGCAGAACAAGGTTTTTCGGCTTGATTGTACCGCTTTCGCATTTTGCCAACTGTTCCTCGTTGCAGTCGCGGATGATACGGTCAATGCCTTTATTGATGGTGCTGTGATGCTGGCACTCGCCAAAACGGTTTACAAAAATAAAATCCGTATAGCCATCAATCGTCACCTTACAGGAAATTCCAGTTTTCTTCTGATACTCTCGCTCTTGTACAAAAGCAGCCTTGACTGCCGGAGTCATAGGCACAATTCGATTTCCAGCTTCCGTTTTGGGTGTATTGATTCCGTACAGACAACCTTTCTCCCGGTGGCTGTAATAAATCAACGTGTGATTTACACTGATTTCACCCGTATCAAGGTCGATATCCTCCCAGCGCAAACCCGTTGCTTCACCAGCACGGAGACCACATTCCACCATCACGGTAATGATGGGAAGCCAGTGATTGTACTTCTCGCTGTTTTTCAAGAAGTTCATCAACAGCTTCTGCTGGCCTGCGGTCAGAGCCTTGCGGCGTTCACTGTCCAGATTGTGCGTCTGTTTGAGTTCTTTCAACGCATTATCGGATGGATTGATACGGAGATATTCGTCCTCCACTGCAAAATCCAGCACCTGATGCAGCACGGTATGGATGTTCTCCACCGTTGCCACTTTCAGACGCTGCGAATCCACCAGACCATTGTAAAACCGCCGCACATCCGACTTTTTTAGGCTTCCGACCTTCCGCTTTCCAAACTCCGGAAATACATACATCTTGTACATATACTCGTAGTTGACCAGCGTATTGGCTTTCAGTCCCTTTTTCAGTTGCAGCCACTGCTCGTGAATATCATTGATGGTCGCATTCCGCGCTTCTGCACGGATGCCATCACTGCGGTCACGCTGAATCTCCGCTTCTTTTTCACGAAGTTCTTCCAGACTTTTGGCGTACACATTGTTGCGCTTGCCGTTTTCACTGCGCCAGCGGTACTCATACGTTCCGTTGCTGCGCTGATATTCACCTTCCTTTAGAACACGCTTCTTTGAGTCTTTTCTTCTTTCTGCCATCGTTATGTCCTCCATTGTTGGCAGAAAGCAACCTACAGCTTAATCATACCATACCGCCGAGGTGCTTTCAACTGCCGACTTTATTTTTATTGTCAAATCGAAAATAATCGGTCAAGGTGTTCATCCAGCCTGCGGCGTTTCAACAGCCGTTTCGTACCATTCCAGAGAACAAAGGTACAGTCTTTGGAATCGCTCATTTCACGCAGCTTGTTGATACCAATGCCGGAATAAGCTGCGGCTTCTTCCAGCGTCAGATTGCTTTTCTCCCAGATCGGAACTTGTCGAGACTTGGTCCCTCCATCTTGCTGACGCAAGACCGTTCCGTCGCTTAAAGTCCCCACCGGGGACTTCATTGCTTCGCAAACGCGAACTTCTTTCATAGGCAAAACCTCCGTGTTTTTGTTTGTAACCAACAGACTGTAACCACAACAGAAAACTTTTTCTGCAATGGTGTGCTGGCAATTTTCCGTATTTATTTTTTCTTATCAGTTACAGGTTACATGGTTACAAATAGGGAAATTATTTGGAATGATGCGACATTGAGGCAGCTGTAAGATGTAACCAGACCTGTAACCAACAATGTAAAGCAGCCCTTCAAAACGGAAATCCCATCTGTTGGGCTTCTTTGTCTGTCAGTTCTACGAAACCATCTGCATCCACTTTTGCAGCGGTTACACGTTCCCATCCTTTCTGCACGCCATACTTCGGGTAGCGTTTGGCTGCTTTATGGGCTGTCCAACCTTTGATTTCGCCGTTTGCAATTCCTGCAGTCATGATCTCACAGATGGCACGGGTTTCCCACTCCGCAGGAAGATTCAGATTGCCCAGTGCCTCAGCGTAAAGCTGTTTGGAACATACCCGGTCACCCGTGTAATCCTCCAGAAACGCATAAATCATGCCCGCCTGTGTATCTTCCTGCATAAAATCTTTCTGGCAAATCTGCAAGGCTTCCTGCATGTCAGGGCTGAATGTCAGCTTATAATCACCGCTATTGTAAATCGTCATGGCTTCTGCCCAAAGCTGGTCGATATAGGCACGGGATTCCGCTTCGTTATCCAGAATATGTACTTCAGCCTGTGCTGCATCCACCGGGATGGGGATAAAGCGTCGGTTTCCTGTACGGTCACGGGGGAGAAAATCCTGTCGGTTGGTCGTACCTGCAAAGACACATTGCCGCAAACGGTCTGCCGGGTGCGTTTCATACGGGATTTTGTAGGTTTCTTTCTGCTTGCTGAGAAAGCTCTTGATTTCTTCAATGCTTTTGGCATTGGCAGTTGCAATCATTTCCGACATTTCCATGATCCAGTGGCCTTGCAGCTTGCGGAACACGTTATCATCATCCAGTCGCCGCAAATCATCCGAGAACCATTCATCTTTGATAGCAAGCAGCCTGAAAAAAGAGGATTTTCCTGCACCCTGCCCACCGACCAAGCAAAGCATCATTTCAAACTTGCAGCCGGGATGAAACACCCGTTTGATCGCTCCAAGCAGAAAAATTTTCAATGCTTCTGTGGTAAGCTCATCTTTTGCGGCACCGAGAAAGCGATGCAAGGCGCGGCTTATCCGTGCTGTGCCATCCCACTTCAAGTCATTCAAGTAGTCCCGGATAGGGTGATAATGATTTTCGTTGGCAACAATGCGAATTGCTGCAGACACCCGTTTTTCGCTGTACAGGCCGTATTTTTCCATTCGGCGCAGAATGTACATCATATCGGTGTCGGTCCGTGTAGGGCCAGAACGCTGCCAGCCCATCGGCTTTACAATATCAATGCGTTCACTCAGCAGATTCAGCCGGATGGAATCTGCAAGAATCGGGTCGTTCTGCAAAACGGTCACACAGTTTTGAATCGTGTTTTGAACACCGCCTTTTTCAGCCTGCGAGAGCATTTTGCGGATGTTGGAAATGGTCGATCTGGTATTTTCGGATTCGTTGGGCAATCTGTTGAACCTCCTTCTGATGTTCGGTGAGAAAATTTCGGTTTTCGATCAGATATTGGATGTAAGCGGTATGATGCAGACTGGCAACAAAACAGGGATGCAGTTCTTCCTCCGATGATTTTGGCGCAAAACGTGTGCGCCAGTCGGCTAAGATTGCACGGCACTCGTACAATGTTTTGATTGGGTCTTTGTATTCCACGATTTTCAAGTGCTGCCGTGGGAAATTTTTCGTTGCAGAAAGTCCAAAATCTGCGGTCAGCTTTTCAGCAGCCTGCCGCAAGGACAGCTGAAACAGTTTTGCGGTGAAGTCGATTACATCACCATCCGCTCCACAGCCAAAACAGTGAAACCGGGAATCCACCTTCATGCTGGGGTTACGGTCTGCATGAAACGGACAGCAAATCATGCTGCTGCGGTTGGGTCGAAAGCCATAGGCTTCTGCGGTCTGCCGGGTAGTGATATTCCGTTTTGCGATTTCAAATAAATTGTTGTTCTTGAAAATTGACCTCCTTCTTATTTTCAAAAGTCCCTGCCGAATGGGAAAGTCCTGCACGGGCTTACGCATCCGGCAGGGTTCCGGGGTGCGGGGTGGAAGACCCTGCTGATTTACAAGCTCATATCGTAGCTGCGCTTCTTGCGTTTCGGTTGACGTTCTCGCTGTTCCTGTCGAGCCTGTTCCTGCCTTGCCTTTTCGCAGACTTCAGCCTCCCACTTGCGTTTCCATGCAAGGTCGGATTTCATCTCATTGGTCTTTCGGAAGATGCCGTACACATTATCCGATGCAATTTCCAGACACCGGAATTCTTCCCACAAGGGAGTGTATGCCTTTTTCCTCTCCGCGATTTCTTGCATCAGTTCTTCTTTCCGCTTTTTCAGAGATTTCAGCGATGGCAGCTTTCCATCGTTTTCTTCCCGGAAATATTTCACGGATTCTGCATAGGCGTCCAATTCCTTGGAATGCTCTGCACGGAATTTTTTCTTAAAAATCGCCTTCGCAAATTGCTGCTGGACCTCTTTTGTAGAAAGATACTGTCCCGCATAATGAATCTGCTCATTGGTTTTGTACAGTTCATCCTCTGCCTGCGACAGCCGTTCATACGCAGCCTGCGCATTGGCCTGTGCTGTCTTACACAGATCGTTCAATTCTGTCAGGTCGTTGATGTTGTTCTCCTGTACCCATACCAGCGTTTCGGCCATCTTCTGCAAATTGCTGATTTTGACCTTTAGCGCATAGGCCAGATTTTCCTGTGCCTTGACATTCTCCTGCAGGTCCACAACAAGCCGCAGCCTGGTTTTGGTCGTAAAGATCAGTATGGGATCTTCCTTGTACCGCAGATTCTTCTCGGCGTTCTGAACAAAGAATCCTCCCAGACATTCTCTTTTGCAGCTTTCTACCAGAGAACGCTCCGATATGAACTTGTTCCGTTCCGGCGGCAGATAGCTATAATGCCCACGTTGGGTTTTGACGAAAATGTTGTATTCATCCTGCAGGATGTCTTGAAAATCTTCATACGAGATTGCTTTCTCACGAGCAGCGGCAACGGCATCCCGGATAAGCTGTTTCTGCGTTTGAAACTTTGTCGGGTTTGGCGTAAATCCTTCCTTTTCGATTTCCTGTTTTTTCTCATCCAGCCGCCGCTGCGCCCAGTACTCCGCTTCGGTCACACCCATTCTGGATGGTGACAGTAAATCGACCTGATGCAAAAATTCGCGGCGGCACAAATCCATGAGGGATTTCTGCAGATGCTTCAGGTACTCGTTCGTCACATGGTGCTTGTACCCTGCCTTGCAGTCGATGGGTCGCTCCATGAAGGGCTGCTGGGACACATCCAATTTTCGCAAGCTGTTGATTACAATATGTACATGAATGTTGCCGCTACCATTGTGACCGTCCATGTGCGTACAGACCAATGCCTGATGCCCCGGAAAATTTG
>OFMG01000297.1_pt1 | contig 71212 bp, 63 predicted proteins | sample 1541751 | NCBI WGS metagenome assembly OFMG01 (sample SAMN04209232, study PRJEB22552) | human gut metagenome | biome: gut; material: feces | host: Homo sapiens | place: USA: Oklahoma
GAGGATAACGCAGCCAGGGGCGCGGCCACAGTGCTAAAAACCGATGTGTACCCCTCTACACTGATGCAATCCTGCCACCAGCTGAAAAGGCAAAAAGCACTGCCCCGGTATTCTGGCCCGAGCGTCTTAGGCATTGGGGCATAGAGGATAACGGAGACTTGCAGCACCTTAGCCGCTCCTCCAGCTGCATGATCCCCCGGATTTTCTTGATACACCGATACAAATATTACGCATAATAAATTTTGGCTATTTTCAACTTAGTTATAGCAAATTCTTTGTAAAATATTATACCATGCTGTTATAAAAAAGTACAGTAAAATGCAAACACTCTCAAAAGGTTTCCAAACGCTCTTACATGGATGGCGGATTACGTCAATATCCGTTGCTCCCCATTCCTCTTTCTCCTCCGCTTTATTTTGCGCACCTTCGTCAAAAAAAAGCAGAAAAATTTGTCTTTTCCACTCGATGATTCGATGTTTTCCGAAGCTCGAGATTCGTGAGGCTATTTACCATATGTGTAAAAACGCTCTTGCTTCAAATAAAATGTTTGAAGCTATTATAAAAGCCCTTTCGCCAAGTAGAATAGGAGCTTGCTATCATTTCACCGCAAAGCCTTCGTCAAAATGATTTCAAGCGACTCATCCTGCAAAAGCAACGCTCCGGCGTCTACATAGCCAAGCTTCCGATAAAAATGCTGGGCGGTTTCGTCTGACTGGGTCGAAGTCATTACAAGCGGATACCCTTTAGCTTTCATCAACGCTTCCCAATGGGAAACGAGCTGCCTGCCGCGGCCGTTTCCCCGCTCCCCTTCCAGAACGTACAGCATATTCATAAACGGAGTGTTATCCCAGAACAAATTCCACCGCAGCCAGCCGATGATGTGCTCCTTCTCTTCCAGAACAAGCATCCTGCCGAGAGACACGACAGATCGGATTTCGTCTGCGGCAATGTGCCTGTCGTGAGAAAGCAGGAATGGAAGATCCTGCCGAATCGCTTTTCGAATGGTCATCGATATGGCCTTCTTTCTTTTCAAAATCAATCGTGGACTCCATGGCGTTTGACATTCTCAAAGGCGGCGATTAAAATAAAAACAGCTTAACGCTGGGCGGCTCCTCTTTGACGAAGCAATTGCAATTTAAAACAATAAAAGGAAGATGGGAGCAGGATGCAATGAGTATCACCGTGAACATTTTATATTCCGGAAAAAATGGAAACGCTCGAAAATTTGTAGAAGAGATGACGGCAGAGGGAATTGTTGATGCAGTTCGTGCCGAGGCGGGGAATGAAAAATATGAATATTATTTCCCAATGGATGATTCAGAATCGGTTTTGCTCATTGACAGATGGAAAGATCAGGAGGCAATTGATCTGCACCACAAGTCGGAAATGATGGCACAGATAGCGGCGCTTCGGCAGAAATATCATTTAAAAATGAAGATAGAACGGTTTGTTGATTTGCGATAGAAGAAAATTCCGTTCGTCTAACTATGCCAAACAGGGCCGGTAGCATTTACCACCGGCCCTGTTTTTTTCTCATCTTCTTATCCCCTTGCCTTGAGAAAATCCTTAATTCCATCGACCGTAGCCTGCGCGAGCAAATCCTGCTTTGCGCCGTCTTGCAGTGCTTTGCGGTCGTTTGCGTTGGTGATAAAGCCATATTCAATGAGCACCGATGGGCACTCCTGCACACGGTTCACGCGGAAGGGATAAAAGCGGGTGCCGCGGTCAATTTTGGATACCGTTACGCTCGTCCCTTTATAGATCTGATCCCGCCAGGTGCTGACCAGGCGGTCATGGATCGAATCCGCAAGGCCATAAGAATAGGGCGTGTAATAAAAGCCGGTGGTTCCCATTGCGCTGCTTGTGTCCGCTGCATCACAGTGGATGCTGATGAACAGATCCGGCTTTTTGGAGCGGATCGCATCGCGCCGGGTTTCCAGGGACACATAGCTATCGCCTGAGCGGGTCATGATGACAGCCGCGCCCGCTGATTGCAGCTTCTGCTGCACCTTTTTGGCAATAGCAAGTGTTGCGGGCGCTTCCCACCCGGCAGAACTGCCCGCACCTGGGTCTGAGCCGCCGTGGCCTGCATCCAACATGATCGTGTAGCCGCTCAGGGAAGTGCCTTCGCTGTTTTTCAACGAAATCGTCAGGGAACCATCCGCATTATATTTCATGGAATAGCCATAGAAGGAGCCAGTGCGCTTGAGATGCAGGCGCAGGGTCGTTTTCAAATTCTTCTTATCAACAATCCATTCCGCCTTGCTGAACGCATTGCTACCCGACAGATTCACGCTGCCGCTGGCCGACGCGGTATAGTTGAAAATGAAATCCACGCTCTGTGCAGTGAAACTGTTAACCGCATAGGGCCGGTTATCAGAGCTGTTGACGTATTTCTGCGGCGTAAAAGCCACATCGACCGGCACCTTCCACTTGGTATAGAGTGTGATATTGGTATCGCCTTTTGTGGAAGAGGATTTCACCTTCACGGAATTGCTTGGCATCGAATAACCTTTTTTTATCTCCTTAACATCCTCCCGGTAAACGCGGCGGCCGGATTTCAGCTTGTAATAAAGGTTGCCGTTATAGCTCGTCTCCTCAATGATATAATCAAAAGTCCCTTTCAAAATTGGCACATAGGTTGGGCCGCAGGCATCATTGGAGGTGTTACCCGGCAACGTTTCCGCATCGTCTGAAGTCACCTCACACATGCGGGCAAAACCCGGCACACCATTCGATTGGTAAGGGGTAAGCTGCTTGGCAAAATAATCATCTGCCGAGCCGCCGCCCGTTGTGTCATCAGGCTTGGTATTTGGCTTCGTGTCGGCCCCGCCCTGTGAGGTCGTATCATCGGGGCCGGTGGAGTCGGGAGCAGCAGGCGTATCCGGCGTTACAATCGGAATATCAATTTCAGGCGGTTTCGCATTGATTGTCACGCTGCCGCCCTTCATCTGGGCAGTGCGCCCATCGTAGGTGACAGATACGGTAAAGCTGCCGATATTGCGCGCATCCGCCCGGCTTTGGGGCAGCGTATAGATGCCGATATAAGAAATAAAGTTGGAATCCTCTTTCTTCGGCTCCTCTTCATCCCCGCCGCCCGGCTTCATCTGCACAGTAACGCCGTTGATTTTGGCGGATACGCTGGCGCCTCGCACTGCAATCGCCGTGATTTCCAGCTTGGAACCGCCGCTGGCATAGGTGGCCGCTGACGGCGCCACGGAGCGGATCAGCGTTTCGTCGAAGAGAATCGTATACTTCAGCTCCTGATCCCCTTGGCGGAACAGGATGGTATTTTCCCCTTTTTTTAAATTGACAGGATATGTAAAGCAGCCAAAGGGGGATTGCTTCACTTTTTGTCCATTGCAGGTGATTTCCGTTCCGGGAACGCTTGTGCCGAGGAATGTAAGCTTGTCCTTTTTCGCTGTGAATTTGAGATCGATATAATTTAAAATAGAGAGTTTTGCCTCTTTTTTGACCTTTTCGACACCGCCTGTCAAATAATTCTTAACAAAAGCGTTTTCCCCATACTCTGCTTGTTCGAGCGCGGAAATAGAATCCAGCACACTGCCGAAAAAGGCCCTATTTTTCGCCACAATCCCCATCTGGACGGCAAGCTCGTCCGGCAAAACGCCATTTTCCTCGCTTGCAAGGCCACTGGAAACCTTGTGCTCCATATAGAGCGCCGTTTCCGTATCAACCGCTGCCTGATTCCACCATGCGGCCGCTGTTTCCAGGGGGACGTTGTGATCCGTTGTGAGCGACGCAGAGGAAAGATAAATGAAATCCGCCAGTTTCTTCTCCATCCAGCCCTTGATATCGGCAAAGCCGTTTTTTAGGCTCTCATAGGAGGCCTTGGTCCCGCTCGCCTCATTCGACCAAACCAGCGACGATTCTACGCCGAACACAATGCCCGGCGCCGCTTTTTCCGCTGCGCTGCGCAGTTGCTGCACCGCATTGGTCAGCGCTTCCTGCTTCTCAACAACGGCGGCTCCCCAAGGCTCAAACGAAAGCTCCCTCCAGCCGGACAGCAGCAGAACCTCCACCTGATAGTTCTGGCACAGCGCGGATAAAACCTCTGGCGCCAGTGTGATTCCATCCTTGCCGATCCGGATCACATCTGCGGCCGGAACGCATACTACCGGCTGAAAGCCCTTTGCCGAGGCGCTGCCAATCGCGTAGCGCAGTGTATCGAGAGAACCGGCCTGCACCGCCTCTCCGCTGCGTATCGCGTCGAGAAATACAACCGCAGCCCCATATTCCGCCGCGCGGTCAAGCACGCTGTCAATCCCGCTGCGCGCTTTTTCCGCAGAGGATTTTACGGAAAAATCCACTCCTGCCGTTAGCCAAGCGCCCGCGCCACGCGGCAGGCTTTTTTTCACCTGTGGGGATACCTGCTGCGTTTCCCCCTCGCTCTGCGCCAGCACGTTGAGGTCTCCGCCCCCCTGCGGGGTTTCTGCCCCAGCAAAATGTCTGAAAGCCGTACAGCCTGCCACGATGCCAAGCACACAGATAAATAGGCCGAATGAAATCCATTGTTCCTTCCGCAGTTTCTTCACACCCCTGCCCCCAATCTTCCATCCTGTTATTTTTCTATGTCATGCACATGCTGTCATTCCATTCGATCCTTTTTATCATAGGACGAGCCTGCTTCGCTTGTCAAGGCAAAACCTTGCATTTTCCTTTTTTTACAACATTTTTGCAGACTCTTTTATTTTTCTTTGTTTTCCAGCAAAGCGCTCAATGCGTTCCATTCTTTTTGCAACTGTTTAGAGCGTGAATCCCCGAACGAATATTGATAGGAATACAGGGCAAATCCGGCATACGGCTGCGTTTTCCGGCCCCAAGCCACCTGACGGGAAATGATATCGCTATGGTTGATCCATTCATACCGTGGCCCCTGCTTTTGATCGGATTCCGGGCCGGCATATTGATCCTCCTCACCACTTTTATAGATCGCCAGCCCTGCATATAGCTTGACGCTATCACACCGGATTAGATTCGCCCACTGCCGGGCAGTTTTTTCAAAGGGGCTCGCGCTGTTTTCAAAGCCATAATAAAGCTGTGGCATGAGGTAGTCGACATAGCCTTCCTCCCCGCCCCAACGGGCGGCGTCTGCATACAACTCCTCCCGGTTCTTTTCAATATCGCCCGCGGGGCTGATCCCGACCGATACCGTCGGGCGGACCGCCTTCACTGCCGCATACAGGCCGCTGACAAACGTGTTTACATTCTCACGCCGCCACGCGGCGCGGGAATACTGCCCGCCGTCTTTCACATAGCGATCGTACTGCGCCTGATCGATCTTTTCCTCGGTAGACGGGTAAAAGTAGTCGTCCATATGCACGCCGTCCACCTCATACTGTTCGACGATTTCCCGCACGCCGTCGATAATCATGCGCTGCACCTCCGGTACGGCGGGGTTATAATAAATCCCATTTTCCAAAACGATCAGCCAGCCGTCATTGGTTTTATCCGCATCCTCTTTCCATTTGCGTGCCGGATTGTCTTTGGAGAGAAGTGCAAAATCCGGATTGTAAGAAACGCGGTATGGGTTGAACCATGCATGGATGAAAAGCCCGTGCGCATGCGCTCGCTCAACCAGGATGGCAAGCGGATCGTAGCCGGGGTCCTTTCCCTGGGTGCCGGTCAAATAAGCGCTCCAGGGAAAAATCCTTGAGGGATAAAAGGCGTCTGAATACGGACGAACCTGCACGATGACCGTATTAAACCCCGCGTTTTGTACACGGCTAAACATCTCATCCACCTTTTGATAAAACAGCGATTCATCTCCGCCATTTTGCGCTTTCATGGAGATTTCGTAGTAGGTAATCCACACCGCGCGCATCTCCTTCTGCGGCGCTTCATCACTGCCCGGCTCCTGCGCCTTGAGGGAAAGTGCCTCCCCAGAAGGCACGCTGCTTTCTTCCCCCTCTGGCGGAGCTCCGCAGGAGGCAAGTATGCAGCACAGCATTAAACAGGTAAGCAGGGAGGCAGCCAAATGTTTCATGCAATCTTTTCCCCTTTTCCCCATCATAATTTTACCCTCCGCCTTGACAGAATCTCAAAATACGAATACGATAAGAGAAAGCTTCCCAAAATGATTTGGACGGAGGAAAGCCTCATGTTTTCACCAGCTCGTTTTCACAGCAAAATCAAACCAACCGGATCCAGCCCGGCAATTGCATGTCCTGCTTGCAGGCAGGCCGTGAAGATGCGCATTTTCAACAGCTTTGAGCTTTTTAAAGTGATGGAAATTCCGGTGCGTTCCTTTCACAGCCGTTATTTCGCTGTTTGCCCACAATGCGCCAGCGTGTTTGAACTCGAAGAAAACGCCGCCAAAGCCTTTGAAAATGGCAACGCCGCATTTCTCACAAACAGCCGCTTCCACCTGCTGAAACAGGGAAAGGCCGTCGCACAGGATGGCGAATCGCTATGACGGCGTTTCTCTGTGCGCTCGGCGCTTATCTGATTGCTATCTCTTTGCTGGCCATTTTTCTCACCATTCATGATAAACAACGCGCTAAGCAGCATGAGCGGCGAATTCCCGAACGGACGCTGATGCTGATTGGCTTGGCTGGCGGAGCGCTCGCAATGTATTTGACCATGCGGGCCATCCGGCATAAAACGCTGCACCGGAAATTCATGTGGGGGCTCCCTGCGGAAATAGCCCTCCAAGCCATATTAGCCTGTGCAGCTGTTTTTTGCATCCAAAACTATGTTCTTTAAGAATAGCAGAAACAGCAGCGTCTATTTTTCGATTTTGCCTTTGTAAAACCTTCCATACCGCCACTTTCATCTCTACGCCGGAAGCAACTGAAATATACCTGCCACTCTTGCGAAACCCGGCTCATCCGCCTTTCCTTCCGAAAAAGCAGATGGCATGGTAAGATATCAAAACAGGAGGATTTTTAAAGTATGAGAACGCTCAACAAGGTGATTGAATTTCAGCAGGAGGCGTCCAATGCGCTTTTCACCAAGGCACAGGCTTTGGCCATTACGATGCAGCTGCTCGAACTGGAGCGCCGACAGCCGGAAAACACGCCGGAAGAGGCTGCCGTGCTGGAAAACGCGATGAAAAACCTCAACTTTCGCTATTTGGACACTACCGAAACGCAAACGGATCAAATGCTGGATTCGCTTGGTGTTGCCAGGCTGACAACAGCGGAAATTGCCCAGGCAATCGAGGCCGTGGTTTTTGATATGGAATAAAGACATGCGCCGTTTCCCCGGTTTTTTTTCAAAAAAGCCTTGATTTTTTCTGAGGCTTCGTATATAATCTAAAACGTCGCTTGCGACACCGGGGTGTGGCGAAGTTTGGTATCGCGCTTGGTTCGGGACCAAGAGGCCATGGGTTCAAGTCCCGTCACTCCGACCAATAAAGTCTTGAAACTTGAATGGTTTCAAGACTTTATTTTTGTATTAAAGAGCCTTGTCGCCTATCAATCAGCATAAGCGTTTCGCCAAATCGGCGCAATTATTTTCTCCAAAAGGTTTTGCATTCTGCCTTATCTATGCAATTAAAGCGGATTATTTGATCCAGCAAAATATAGTTTACAGGTTCCTCCCATCTGATACGAAACAACATTTTACTTTGGCTATAGCCCGCCTTGGTGATTTCATTCGTAAACCGGACCATCCCTGCGCGCTCAGGCGAAACTGCCAGATGCTTGCTGGATACGCTGAAGCCAATGATAAATGTGCCGTGCTCTGTAAACATAGGTTGATTCCATGCAATCCTGGCCTCTAAATTTGGAAATTGACTTTTAACCCATTCCAAAACCTCTTGTGTGCGGGCGCGTTGCTGCCCGTTATTGATGTGCTCTATAAATTCTAGAAAATCCTCCAAAGTGCACCTCCGCTAAACATCGATCAAAAATAGTCTATGCCTACCTTTTTAAAATATAAAGAAGCTATCAGGACACTCCGGCCAAATTTTCGCAAGCGGCAGCGGCTTGCTGCTTCAAAATCCTTATCAACCTTGACCCGCGAATCAGATTGGCGCTTCCAATGGCTGAAAGGCCGCCGGAAACGCCGTTTTTTTCTATATCGTTTTTTACGGGCGGCTGAAACGCCTATTCAAACATCTGCAAATCCTTCGTTAACAGCTCGAGGCGGGTGATCTCTCTCCCCACGTCCTGCACGCCCGCCTTTTCCTCCAGCGCATCCAGCAAAAGAGCCGGGCTAATATTCGTTTGATTGCCCGCCGGGAGGATCAGCTTCAGGAGAACGGCACGCTCCTTCTGTTCCATCGAACAGCTTGCGATCAGCGGCAGCAGGTCAATCTCCTTCATCACCTTTTTACGGCCGGATTTGCCGGGCTTCTGCACGATTAGGCTCTCCCCTGCCAAGGCCGCGCCCGCACCATGGAGAAAGCCCGCCGCCAGTTCCGGGGCGTCAAAGCAGAGCTGGGCCCGGTAATCCGCAAAGGCGATCTCCGACGGCTGCATCACCGGCTCCCGTACGGAGAGAAGCCGCAGCCCCTCCGGCATCACATCGCGCATACGCCCCGCAATATCGGCATCCGTCATCTCCCCTTCGATGCGGATATCCATGGATTCGCATTGGCTCGAAAACCCCAGGGAGAGCGGCAGGGCGAACATCATATAGGGGTGGGGGTTGAAGCCCTCCGTATACCACAGCGGCAGCCGGGCCCGGCGCACGGCGCGCGACATACAGCGCATCACATCGAGGTGGGAGATATATTTCACTTTGCCCTCCTTGGCGAACCAGATTCTAACACAGCGCATCGCATTTGCCCCCATTCAAACGGTTTGTGCCGCAGCCTGCGCACTGTTCGCGGCAGTTCGGCGTGGTCATGCTCTGGTGCGCTTTTTCATTTTCACGCATCAGGAACTCCTTGCGGATGCCATAATCCATATGATCCCAGGGAAGCACCTCGTCAAACGAGCGGCGGCGGTTGGTATAAAACAGCGGGTCAATCCCGCACTCCTGAAACGCCTCCTCCCAGAGGTCAAAATGAAACTGGTCATCCCAGCTGTCAAATTTGCAGCCCTTGCGCCACGCGCATTCGAGCACTTTTCCGAGGCGCCTGTCGCCGCGCGCAAACACACCCTCCAGGAAGCTCGTCTGCACATCGTGGCAGCTGACTTTGATCTTGCGGGAGGTCACGCTCTCCTTCAAGTGGCGCTGTTTCTGATGAAGCATCTCAATCGTATCCTGCGGCTCCCACTGGAAAGGCGTAAAGGGCTTTGGCACGAAGGAGGCGACGCTGATGCTCACCTGCACGCCCTTGCCCTTTGGCTTATTGGGGTTTTGATAGTAAGCATCCACCACCCGCTGGGCAAGCCGGGCGATGCCTGCCACATCGTCGAGCGTTTCAGTGGGAAGGCCAAGCATAAAATAAAGCTTAACCGCCGTCCATCCGCCCGCGAAGGCGCTGCGCACGGTGCGCATCACTTCATCCTCCGTCACGTTCTTATTGATTGCGTCGCGCAGCCGCTGCGTGCCTGCCTCCGGCGCAAAGGTGAGCCCGCTGCGGCGCACCTTCTGAATCTGCTCCATTAGCTCCGGAGAAAAATTATCCACCCGCAAGGAGGGCAGCGACACATTGACTTGGTCGCCAATCGTCCATTCAAACAGGCCGTTGAGAAGGTTTTGCAGGCCGGTGTAGTCACTCGTGCTCAGCGAGCAGAGGGAAATTTCATCGTAGCCGCTGGATTCACAGAGCGTTTTGCAATCCCGGTTAACGGTATCCGGCTTTTTCTCCCGGATCGGGCGATAGAGGAAGCCGGCCTGGCAGAAGCGGCAGCCGCGGATGCAACCGCGGAAAATTTCGCTGGTGACGCGGTCATGCACCACCTCGATAAATGGCACTACAAATTTTTTCGGATAGAACACCCTGTCCAAATCGGAAATAATCCGTTTGGTCACCTTTTCCGGCGCGCCGCCATGCGGCAGGATGGATTTCACTGTGCCATCTCCATTATAATCGACGGTATAGAGCGACGGGACGTAAACGCCGGGGATCCGCGCTGCGGCCTTCAAAAACGTTTCCTTATCCGCACCGCGTGCCTTGTATTCCCGGAAGAGGTCCAGTAGGTCATTCATAACCTCCTCCCCTTCCCCCGGCAGGCAGATATCTACAAACTCAGCGAAGGGCTCGGCATTGCATACGCACGGACCGCCCGCGATCACCAGGGGGGTAAGCGCTTTTCGCTCCTCTGCGCGCACGGGGAGCCCGGCCAGATCAAGCATATTGAGCACGTTGGTGTAGCTGAGCTCATATTGCATGGTAAATCCAATGAAATCGAATTCTGTCAGAGGGTCGCCGCTCTCCAACGCATAGAGCGGCACATGGCGCTCCCGCATGAGGGCCTCCATATCCGTCCACGGCGCGAAAACACGCTCGCACCAGGCGTCCTCACGCGCGTTGATAAGGCTATATAGAATTTTGATGCCGAGGTGGGACATACCGATCTCATAGGTATCAGGGAAGCAGAAGGCAAAGCGGATCTCCACTTCATCTTTCTCCTTCATCACGGAATTGAGTTCCCCTCCCGTATAGCGCCCCGGCTTTTGAACGAGAGGGAGCAATTTTTCAGCCTGTTTGGAAAGCATACCCATTCATTCTCCTGAATCACATTTATTTTTCAATGCATCAAACAAATTGTTCGACACGGTTATACCATGCATCAAACAAAATTTGTTTGATGCTATTATACCAAAGCGGCAAGGGAAGCGCAAATTGATCAGGAATCATTCGAAGTGGATGCGATAGAGGCTTCCATTTTTTATGCTGGCCATGATCGAAACACACTTTTCAAACCATGGAAAAACAGGTATGATAGAAACAACACGGATTCTGTGCAGAAAAAGTTGCGAAATCATTCTGCCGGCCCTGTATGCTATTGTTAAAAGGAAGGGGGGAGGAAAACTTGGATGTTTCAAGACGGCTGAACGCTGCCATCGAATACGTTGAGCAGCATATCACAGAGGAGCTGGATTATCAGAAGCTTGCCCAGCTCGCAGGCTGTTCCGCATACAATTTCCAGCGCATGTTTTCCTTTATCGCTGATCTATCGCTTGTCGAATATGTGCGCAGGCGGCGGCTGACTTTAGCCGCGCTTGAGTTGCAGCAAAGCGGCGTCAAGGTGATCGACCTAGCGCTGAAATACGGCTACGATTCGCCGGTTTCTTTTGCGCGTGCGTTTCAGGCATTTCATGGCGTTACGCCAAGCGAAGCGAAAAAATCAAACGTTTCCCTGCGACTGTTTCCTCCCATCACCTTTCAAATAACCATACAAGGAGTTGGAGAAATGAATTACCGCATTGTGAAAACGGAGCCGTTCCAATTATTCGGCATCGAAGGCCTGATCTCAACCGTTGGCGATGAAACCTATTATGCAAGCGCCGGTGAAATGTGGAATGCCAATCATCAAAGCGGGCTTTACGAAAAACTATTTGCGGACGCAGGTGCAGTGCAGCTTCCCATTTACGATACCATGTTTACCCAAGCTATGTGCCGGATCCATGGAATTATGAACTACCGGAAGGTTGACGACACCACATATCCCTATATGCAGTGCAGCTTTGTCACGCCGGACAGCCGAACGGAGGGCTACACAATTGTTGAAGTGCCGGCCGCTACATGGGCCGTATTCCCCGCAGAAATACCAGATTGGAATATGGCGGAACCGATGGATAGGCTGTATAAGCGTTTTTATCAGGAATGGCTCCCGGCTTCGGAATTTGAAAAAACGGATGGCCCCGAGATGGAGATGTACGGCGGCACGCCTCAAAAGGGATATGTTGAGCTATGGATGCCGGTCAGCCGAAAGAAATAAATAGATCAGCCCGATGTGCATGATTTGCGCATCGGGCCTGTTTTTTGTGTGGCAGAAGATCGGCTACAGCCGCAGCCTCTCCTGCCCCGCCATTCTATTTGGCAGTGGATCTTCCTGCGCTTTTTGTATTCTTCCGTGTCAATGCCCAAGCGATGCCGCCAGCGGCAAATAGCAGACCGACGCCTATGCAGACTACCGTCACGACAAAACAGATATTCGCATTCTGCACGCTTCCATAGGCCGGATTTGCCCAGAATGATGGGTCGCCCCAAGCGCTTAAATCGACGGGCGGAAGAGTAAACGGCGCGCCGTCAATGAGCGTGTGCAGGATACTGTTCGTAAAAAAGAAATAGACGCCCGTGCCAGCCGCACAAATGGAGGCCTTGAAAAATGGATTGACACGTAGATAGCGGATGACAACCATGCACAGCCAGGGCAGTGTAATGCCATAAAGCACGACTGGATAATCTACAGGCAGCAACCGGGCGGGAGAGCCCATCATCAGTTCCGACACCGTGACCAACGCAAAAATCAGCAGCGTATCCACGAGGAAACAAAGCAGCGTCTTATGGGAGGATAGCGTTTGCGGCAAAGGAACCTGCCGAAGCACCTGCGGCAGAAAAATCACTGCAAAACCGAGCGTGATCGCACAGAAGGTGACCGCCAGCCAATTACCGCCTGCATAAATCCGGCAGATAAGCAATAAAAGGTTGAGCGAAAGATAAAAAGACCCCAACGTCCACAGTCCGTGGTTTTTTGAAACCAGCGCGGGCATCACCGTCAAAGAAAAGGCGATCGCTTCCGACGCCAACACAATAAAGAACCAGGAGAGCGTATGCTGTATCGCCAGATTGCAGATGAAACAGATTAGCAGGGAGAGGCCATAGAGCGCAAGCATAATATGGCGATAACCCTGTTTGATGCGCTGATATTTCTGCGCCTGCTTCTCCAGTTCGTTTTGATGCAGATCCTCGCTGGCTGTGATCAATTCATGCTCTGTAATATGCAGCGCCTCGCAGATGGAAGAGATCAGCGTGATATCCGGATAAGTCACACCGCGCTCCCATTTGGATACCGCCGTATCTGTTAGATAAAGGCGGGCTGCCAGCTCGTGCTGTGTTAGCCCTGCCTCCTTACGCTTCTGCGCAATAAAATGGCCAAAGGCACGCTTATCCCGCAGTGCATTTTCCTCATTCATATGAGATTCTCCTTTTTGTTGGTGGTGTGAAGGCCTTCGCCGCATACAGCAGCTGGTTACACCTTACCGCCGCCCCAGGCGTTTGTCAACGCTTCCGGCCGGTTTTGCGGATAGCTTGTTGAGCCAGCGCTCATTTTTGTTGGAACTGCGTTGTTTCCCACGCTTTGCATAAAATCAAAAATCTCCCGGTAGCGGTCTGCAAACAAACTCCTGCGCCGCCATAAAAAGGAGAAATCATGGCGCAACGGAAAATCCTCAAGGGGCAACACACGTAGTTTTCCCTCTGCCAATTCCTCCCGCACAGCAGCTTCATAGAGGAAGGTAATGCCGCAGCCATGTTGCGCAAGCGTTTTGATCGCATGAAGATTGCTCACCTGCGCCGTCTGCCGAAAATCCTGCACAGTCAGATTTCGTCCCTCCAGATAGCGCTCTAAAATTTCGCGCGTCCCGCTGCCCTCTTCCCGCAGAAGCAACCGTTCTCCCAAAAGATCCTCCACCTTGTGCGGCGGCCGCGCAAAATGTGCTTGTGTGCCACAAACCGCCACATAGCTTTCCCGGGAAAAAAGCAAGGAATCATATTCACGTTTTTCAAAAAAACCCTCCACAATCGCAAAATCAATCTCACCCGCATCAATCCGATGCAGCAGTTTGTGGGTGTTGGCCACAATTAAATGCAAATCCGTCTCCGGATAGCGGTTCAGATAGGCGGCCAGCCGCTCCGGAACTGCAAATTCCCCTACTGTGAGCGTTGCGCCAAGCACCAGGTTTTTTTGCCCTCGCCCGAGCATTGGAAGCTGTTTCTTCAGAAAAAGATCATCGTGCTTCATGGTAACCGCTGCGCTGAAAAGAGCCTCGCCCGCTGTGGTTAAAGAAAGCCGTTTGCCCTGATAGTCAAAAAGCTTCACGCCATAGCTCTTCTCAAGATACCGGATATGCTGAGAAACGGCAGGCTGCGTGATATGCAGTTCCTCCGCCGCCCTGGTAAAATTCATCGAACGGCAGACCGCCAGGAAGGTATCTATTCTGAAGTCAAGCATTTGATCGTCCCCTCTATTGATCGAACTTTAAAATGACATTTCTTCTCGCTATTATAAGATAAAATAATTGATAAATAAATATTTATCATTTTATTTTATATAAAAAGCATGGTATGATGGAACAAATTGTCGCGGAAAATCGGCTTGGCATGCCGAATGCCGCTAAAAGGGGTAGACGTTTCATGAAAACCTTTCTGCAAAAAAACTGGGCTGGGCTACTGCTGTGCCTTGCAATCACTATACCGGCATGGTTTCTCGGCAAGCTGGTGCCTGTGGTAGGCGGGCCAGTGTTTGCAATCCTTGCGGGTATGCTGCTAACCCTGCTGCTGAAACAGAAGGATCAGATTCAACCCGGCATCACCTTCACCTCCAAAAAAATCCTACAGGCTGCTGTTGTGTTGCTCGGCTTTGGGATGAACTTGACCGATATTCTTCAAAAAGGCAAGCAATCCCTTCCTATCATCTTGGCCACCATCTCCACCTCATTGCTGATCTCCTTCCTCTTGTGCAAAATGATGAAGGTGCCTACCAAAACCGCAACGCTCGTGGGCGTTGGCTCTTCAATCTGTGGAGGCTCCGCCATCGCGGCGACCGCGCCCGTCATTGATGCGGATGATGAGGAGATTGCGCAGTCCATTTCGGTGATCTTCCTGTTTAATGTAATTGCGGCGCTGATTTTTCCAACGCTCGGCGGGCTGCTTGGCCTGTCCAATGAGGGCTTTGGCCTATTTGCCGGCACGGCGATCAACGACACTTCCTCCGTAACGGCCGCAGCACAGGCTTGGGATGGTATCCACGGCAGCAACACGCTCGACGCGGCGGCGATCGTCAAGCTGACACGCACGCTTGCGATCATCCCGATCACACTGGTGCTCGCGTTTGTGCGCACCCGCCGGGAAAAGCATAGCGCAGAGGGCGCAAAAGTCAATCTGAAAAAGATTTTCCCCTTCTTTGTGCTGTTTTTTTTGCTTGCTTCCGTGGTTACCACCGTTTTCCACCTTCCGGCCGCGGTGACAAGCCCTTTGAAAGAGATGAGCAAATTCTTTATTGTCATGGCAATGGCGGCAATCGGCCTGAACACCAACATCATCAAGCTTGTGAAAACCGGAGGAAAACCGATCTTTATGGGGCTTTGCTGCTGGATTGGTATCGCGGGAGTGAGCCTGCTGATGCAACATTTGCTTGGCATTTGGTAAAAGCTTTCTCATAGAACTTCAGCGATGGAACACGTTTAGAGGGACTGTTGCAAAATAAAATATTTTGCAACAGTCCCTCTAATTCTGCGCTTATTCATATGCATGATACAACGCGCCCTTTATTCCTGCACGGGCCTTGCCGCCAAAAGAAAGCACAGGTAAACCGTTACCAAGAGCAGGGAAAAATTATATCCGCTTTGCAGCAGCAGAAAAAAGCCGATAAACGCGCATGGCAACAGGCACACAATCGAGCAAACGGTAACCACACGTTGTGCCGTAGGCGCTGTGCATAAGCTACATAGAAAAAAATACATCGCCCGACCGCCGTCAAGCGCGGAGACGGGCAGAAGGTTAAAAAGGGCAAGCATGAAATTCACCATTGCCGCCTCCATCAGGCGCTCTCCTGCGCCCCATCCGCTCAGCGTAGCCAGCAGCGCAAACAGCGCTAGGTTGACCAATGGTCCGGCAAGCGAAACCATAATTTCCTGATAGAAAGAAAGCTTTTGTCCCTTTGCCCGCACGATCTCCATACCGGCCAGCCCCAGCTTCAACGACTGCGGCGTTTCGCCATACCAAAACAGGCAAAGCAAATGCCCTATTTCGTGCAGCAGAGCCGCGCAGACGGAAATGACCGCCGTCCCGCTTGTGTCATAAAGAAACATGAGCGTTACGGCGGCGGCGAAGGGAAAACCAACGGAAACCGTTACCTCCCTGCACTTAAACTGCATCCTTCTCGTAAGCGTTATCCGCCCCTAAAATCCAGGAGGGACTGTGCAGAACGCCATTGATCCGCACCTCAATATGCAAATGTGGGCCGGTAGCCATGCCACTATCCCCCACCAGAGCGATCGTTTCCCCCTCCCGGATGACGGTCCCCTCCTCCGCAAGAATCTCGGAGCAATGGCAATAGGTCGTTTCCAGGCCGTTCTCATGTGTCAACGTGATATAATTTCCGTTGCCTTCGGAATAGCCGACTTCTTTTACCGTGCCATAAAACGCCGCCGCTATCCGTGTGCCCATGGCAGCGGCAATATCCATGCCGCGGTGAAAGCCCAGCTTTTTGGTGATAGGATGGATTCGATACCCATACGATGAGGTAACCCTGCCCTCGACTGGCCGAACAACCGGCACGCTCACGATATAAGGGGCAAAGGAGGTACCCTCGACCGGGGCTCTGATTCCGTCAAAAAGAGGTTCATCCGAGCCGCCCATCCCATCAAGCGCCTCCTGAGAAACGGTTTCATCCGGCTGGCTGGGGCTTTCCGTGGATGGCTCCTTCCCCTGTGCGGAGGCCGCACCCATGGTTTCACTCGCCCCTGCTGCCGCATTCGCCTGTGCCGCTTGCGTTGGGTCATCCGCATCCGGCCAGGAATCTGCCGGCGCAAAGATAAAGGCGCCAATCTCTTTGAAAGCCGCCGCAGCCTCCTGTGCGCTCCAGTCCTGTGAGAGAATTCCCTCATAGGCCTCCCGCAGCGCTTTTTGCGCGTTAGGGTTCGTTTTTACCATCAGGAAAGCGCCTGTCAGCAGCACTGCGCACACCGCAAGCTGCACGGCGATGACCCGCACGAGATAATCCCGCCGGCCGCTGCGTTTTTTCTCCCTTTTTTCTTCAGAAGGCCGGGGCCGCTCCCGCTGATAGGATTGTAATTCGTCCATCCATTTCACCTGCCTGCGCCGTAATTCCGGCTGTTTTCCCTCTATCTATATGCGCGGGAGGTGAAAAAAAGTCATGTCGCTGAGAGAAAACGGAAAGTTAACCCTCCGACGGTTCCACTTTTTTGTGCACCCGCATAAGAAACAGCAGGGCCGCTGCAAGCACACAAACGCCAGCCGTAACGCAAGCTACAATCCGCTTGGCCGACCATAGCCCGGCCCCGTTTTCCCCAGTGGCTGGGATCGTCAATTCCTGTGAGGAAAGCGATGCATCCTCTAAGCGGTTAGTCGAAAGCGCCCCCGCTGCGTCACCGGGCGGCTCCCGCAGGGAGCCTTGTCCTCCAGCATCGATGTGGGAATCCGCATTCGTTGCAAGGCCCGCAGCTTTCGATGGATTCGATGAATAGGCGTCAGGAATAGAAGGCCAATGGGTATTCGAAGCGGTTACAGCTGTCGTCCCAACGGGCCGTGAGGAATGGGAGGCCTCGGCGTGCGTATTGTTCTGCGTGGAGGGCTGCTTTGTTTGATCAGCCTGCGTGCTGGGTTGTGGTCGCACAGAGGGGGAATCCGGCTGCGGTAATACAGATTCTGAAGCGGAAGGGGCAGGAATATCCAGCGGTATCGTCAGTTCACACACCCGGCTTTTATCGCCTTTTCCATCCGTGAACCATATGGAGGCCGCTATATCTTCCGTAAATAGAGGCGCCGGGCAGATAATTGCTGCCTCCAACACATAATCACCATTATAACCATCCGGTTGATATTGGCCCGCCGCCTGCACTTCATAGGAAATTCCAGAAGTTTGGGCGTTTCCATCGGCATCCAGTGTAATCTCCGCTTTTCCAAGGCGGAGATGGACGCGTGAACGCCCGCTTCCCCCGGCAAATGCTCCGTCTATGACTTGAAGGGCAAAATAAACACGACGGGCAGAGACATCCGCCTGCGTACGCACATCCGCATACGAAACGGCGCAGCCGCTCTCCTGCTCACTGCCAAACAGTGTGGAAAACGACGCTCCTGCCCACTCCCCCGGCTGCACATAACCATCAATCGAAATGTTGCCTGCATCGGCAAACGCAGAGCAGATGACCGCTAGACAAGCAACCAGGGCAATCCAATAAAAAATAGCTGTGAACCTTTTGCTTTCGTGAACAGTGCATACTCCTTTGACCCATGCGGATACATCCGGCTTAGCCTTGTTACTCCGCTTCGCTTTGTCATAAAAAATAGATTTCCGCATGAAAATTCCTCCTGCTATCCATGATGGGCATTTTCCAAAATGATCCAATCCCATCATACAGAAAAGAAAGAAAAATAGGGAATTTTGTGAAAAACATTCACTTTACAGGATTTATTCTATTTTTATCCATCCGTTTCTAGCCTAATAAATATCCCCCGGCTCCAGAGCGTTGTTTTAAGAAAACGTAGAGGGACAGCTACCGCCGTCCCTCAAAAATATTTCTTATCTCACCGCGCCTGTAGGCGGGGCTTTTTCATATGCGGTCAAAGCCCTATGATATTTGCAGTTCTACTTTGTATGTGCTAAACCATTATTGTCATTAGGCTTTACGTTTAACGTCCTCCTTTTGATACTTTAGTGCAGTTGGCAGACCACATCTTTATTGTATCAAAAGGAGTTTCTTTTCCATATGTAACACTAAAGCTTTTTTTGAACTCCCCGGCAGTTTACAAAGAAAGCCCCCTGCGGCTCAGCAACCACAGGAGGCCTTTGTGTGCCCTAACTAAGAGATCATGAAGGTGTTATTTCTGCCAATTCCAGTTGTAAAAACGCACTTTCACCGTATCGGTCAGAACATTCCCATAAATATCCTCAACAGTAACGGTCACCCACATGGAGCGAGCGCCGATGCCACGGCCATTCGGGGCAATCTTTGCTGTGCTTCCATTTGGCGTAATCGTAGCCTCCGGATCATCCACTGACCAATTGGCAGGCGACCAGGTGACGCTTGCGATCTCCGCGCCCTCTGTTACCTGAATGCCCAGGTCTACAGATGCCTTGCGGTAGGGCTGCGTCCACGGAACCTTCACATAGACCATATCGCCGCTGCGCTCGCCGCCTGTGATGGAAACGCTCTCCAGCGGCACGCTCTTGCCAAGCGCAACATATGCATCAAGCAGGGCCGCATAGGCATTGTCGACCGCCGCCTGCTTGGAAAGGGCATCCGAGGCGACCGCCTTCGCCGTATCCAGCGCGGCGAACAGCGTGTCCAGAAGCGTCTGCTCATACTGCTCCGCCGTCAGGGTGTCATCCGCGTCGACAATGGCGATGAGCTTATTGAGCTTCACCATATCGGCGCGTACAAACACCTTGCACTGAGCGGTAAAGCCGCCGTCCTCCGTTGTTGCGGTAATCACCGCATCACCGGGCGCAACCGCCGTAACGCGGCCGCCTTCTACCGTTGCGATAGAAGGATCGGACGATTCCCAGATCACAACCTTGTTATTGGCCTTGCTGGGCGTTACCGTAGCGGTCAGTTGTGCGGACGTACCGTCTGGGAGCGTCAGCTCCGTGCGGTCGAGCGTGACACCGGTCACGCCGACCGCAGCCTTTTTGAAGGTGACAGTGCAGGTGGCCTTCAACTCCGGATTATCGTCGGATGTAGCTGTGATCGTTGCGCTCACAGGGGAATACAGCAGGCCTGTGTAGGAGACCTTGCCATTCGCATCCACCCGGATGAGCGCATTGTCGCTGCTCCAATTGACTGCTTTATTAGTCGCGTTTTCCGGAGCCACCGTTGCCGTCAGCTGCGTGGAAGCGCTGCCGATTCCGGCGGTTACGGATGTTTCCACGGTGATCTCGCTACCCTGGTCGATCGTGATACCCGTCACAGGCTGATACACGGTGACCTTCATTTCGCGGGTAATCTTGCCGTTGATCGGCGCAACAGAGCCAGTGTGCGCACGCACATAAAGCGTGGTTTCCCCGCCGCCAACAGCCGTTACCGTAAACGTGCCGCCCTGGCCACCGGGCGCGTCGACGTTATCGGCCTTATCAATGCGAAGAACGCCGTCGGTTACGCCATTTTCATAGCGAACCTGTCCGTTCACCATCAGGCCCACGTCAACGTTGTTGAAATCGATCAGTGCGCCGTCGTCATACAGCGCCAACGGATAGACCGTAAAGCTGTAGGTTCCGGTTTCCCCGACCGTCAGATAATCCGGGCCGCTGAACTCAAGATCCGTGGGGCTTGAGGTGTTAGAGCCCAGGATGTTGCCGTCGATCGTGCGGGAAATACCGTCGATCGTCGCCGTGACCTCAATCTTATTGCCCCAGTTTCCGCCGGAACGGATGGTGAGCAGGCCGGTCTCGTCGACGACGGCATAATTGGAGTTATTGGTCGTCCAAACCACATCGCCCGGCTTTACAACCGCGCCTTCCGGCTGAATGTTCGTGATGGTGAGCTGACGGGTTCCGCCGTAGGAATTCAGGCCGTCCAGCTTACCGAAGATCTCAAAGGATTCTACATCCAGCTGCTCCACCACCGTCACGGTAACGGAATCATTGATGGTGATTCCAAGGATGAAGTTGCCGGCAACCGTGATGATCTTCCGGAGCGTTTCTGCCTGATCGCTTTGGTTGGCGTCCAGAATCCCCTGGATCGTCTTACCCAGAGCGTCGATCACCGTTTGAGAAACAGTCAGGCCGAACAGCTCGGTGATCACGCTGGCAATCGTTGTGCCGGCATGCGCGATGCCGCCGAACTGGTCAATCAGCTTGGAGATGTTTTGATAGAGGCCTTCTGTATCCGGCTTGGCAGTAATTTTATAGGTGCCGGGCTTGAGGAAGGTTACATGGCCCTCTGCATCGATGGTGGCGTCCCCGGTGGGAAGCGTGATCCAATCGAGATTGCCGATCTTCTTGGTGACCTCCCAGTTGACGCCCATATGCAGGCGCAGCGGTGTGGTGATGCCTTCCATATCCATGGAATAGCCCACCTCGACCGTTTGTGGAACCGCATCATGGTTGGTGATATACGTGCCGTTCGGAATGAACATGGAGCTGATCGAATCGTTGTTATCAACCACGACATGCGTAGAGCTGGAGACCAGCTCCTCGCCGGTTTCCGCATTGACCAGCACAGCCTGAATCTCCACGTTGATGCTGTTGAGCGTTTTCCGCAGGGATTCCGCCAGATTTTTGGCCGTTTCCTCGCCCAGCACGGGCTTCAGGCCAACCTCAAGAACGTTAACGATGCCCTCGGTATCCATCTGATCAATTTCATACTCGTCGAACCAGCCGTAAACCATATCGGCAAGGCCCGGGCCGATGAGCCACAGGGAGGCGATATTGGTATCCACCCAAACGCGCAAGATTGCGCCCTTGGAGCTGTCGCGCCCTGTGACAACGCCGTTTTCATCCACATGCGCGAGATACGGCGTCGGTGAAGACCAGCGCACCTGCGTGCCTTCCGGCAGCGTTTCACTGCCGTTAAACAGCACGCTCAGCTGCTTTTGCTCCGTCTCCTTGATGTGCATCGGGGTTTTATCGTTACCGGAGACAACCACTCCGTCGCACAAGATCTGCAGCGTATCGTCCGCCGCAAAAGCATACATGGGGATAAGAGTGGTACACAACAGCACAAGACAGAGCAGTATGCTGAGGTACCGTTTGGTTTTGCTCATTTACATCACCTTTTCTTCTCTCAGGAGCCGTCTGAAAGCAGGGCTCGCAACGCCCTTGAACGTTGGTTGGAGCCTGGCCAAAAGAGCCCTGCTCGTCCAACAAATTTAGATCAGGCACACAAAAGTTTTAAAAAACGGCTCCATATATTTGTCTCGAAAGACGATTTTATCTTATCATTTGAAACGTTTCTAGTCAATAAGTTTTATGCAATAAAGGAATCATAGCATAAAATATGTGATAAACATAGCGGCTGATTTGTTTTTATCCCAATTATTACGGAATAACGACCAAAAATTCCCTTTGTTTATTTTATGCAGCCAAAGCAGATAAAATGGAGATGAAAAAAGCCACGGTTACACTCTATAAACGCAACAGAAAGGATCGGATTTTTATGAAAAAAGCGGTCAAGGCACTTTCCATCATTCTCATATGCTGGTGCTCGCTCATGATTGTATTATATTTAGGCGTCATCGTGCTGAACGATATCGAATGGGCTCCTCCCGGCTGGCTGTGGATGCTTATAAACTCTGCTTCCTATCTATTATATGGCGGTATTCTGATCGTGCCGCTACTGTTTGTGCTCACAATGGTTCTCTTGACCATCTTGCGCATCCGCTATGGGCCGCTTTCGGAAGGGCTTTTGCGGCTCTCGATGGGAGCTACGGCAGAATGCCTCGCCATTCCTTTGATTCTGTTCATTGATATCTGGTTTTTGGAACTGCTTTCGTAAATCCGAACAAAATGGGCCGCTGCAACGCTTTGTGCAACAGCCCATTCAAAAATTTTTTACAGTATGTATGTGGGGAAACCTTAAAAAGAGAAGGCCAGGGCCTGCTGTGCCAGCTCCTTTAAATCCAACCCGTTGACCTCAGCCGGATAAGGGCTGCGCCCAAGCACCCATTTCCACTCCATGCGGAACCAATCCTCGGCCTGCTCCATTTCGCTGCGGCGATCTTTCGCTTCTCCTGTCAGCTCCGCCCGACGGAGCGCCACCCACTTCTCCCACCGTGGGCGGTAAAAGTCGTGCGTCAGACCAGCCCACTGCTTATTGGAATAATCACGCAGGCCGCCCCCATTCGCCTGCCGCAGAGAGCCCCAAGTAGTAATCAGGGCACGGGCGTTAAATTCATAAAGATCGTGCGTGAAATCATCCGTCCCTTCCGCAAGCTCCCGCGCGCCGCGCAGCCATGTTCCGAGCAGGAACTCCCTGCGCGTGCCAAGCACCTGCTCGGTCAGGCCGATGAGCCGGAAGAACCGGGTGCTATAATCATCGAATACCGTGAGATTCTTTTTCCGGTATGCCTGTACCATCGTGTTATGATATTCCTGCGCCGTATTCGAGAGCACCTGTTTCAAGCAGTCTGCCAAATCGAAGAGATAGCCGTCGCTCTGCCTAAGCGTATCATAGTCCTCCAGCAGCAGCTGAACCGCGCGCTCAAATTCGTGCTTATCATAGCCGATGACCGCCGTGCCCCAGGAGGAGGCAGAGCGGATTTCAAACGCCGGGCGGGCGTTCACCACAGATTCCGGCGCGCCCTCGCCGTTGTGGTTGAGAGAGGGGTTATATACCGTTGTGCGCAGCACGCGGAACGCCTCCCGCGCCGCGCTGCTCTCCGCACCGTAACGCCTGCGCGCATAGTGCGCCAACCATTCATCCGGGTCGATGGGAGAAAGCTGTTCCGGCGTTTCACTCCAGATCGTCTCAAAAAACAGGTCGAATAGAACAGGATTGCTGAATGTCGCCTCCGGCGTGATGCCGATGCCCGCCATGCAGCTTGCGGTGTTCGCGGCGCGTGCAACTTCGCTTGCGACCGTATCCATGTGGCCGTTAAGACCCATGCGCCCACCGAAATTATTGAGCATACACCACAACCACGGCGTGTGGTCAAACTCACCGCCCGCCCAAGTTTCCCAATGCGGCCGCGCCTCGGCGTAGAGGTCAAGCACCAGCGCGTGCTCTTTGCGGCCGCGCAGGCCATGCAGCAGGGCTTTGGAGGGGTTCTCCCCCCACGACTGAATCACCCACACGCTTTGTGGATTGTTTTGGAGCATCTCGTCGAGCACTACCTGCGCCATTTTCTTCGGGGACATGCCGCCGTTTCGTCCGCCCTCATGGAAGGGATCGGTGGCGTAATAACGGCTCACATCACCGAACACTTCGCGCTGGCAGCGATAAAAGAGCCGCGCGAGCCTACGATAAGCGCCCGTTGTGGTTTTGAGCATGGCGGGGCGCGGGAAGCCGTTCCATAGCCCCTGCTTGATAACCTTCGCGTCCCGCACCTTTTCCTTTTGCTTGATATCGGCGGGAACCATGCCGCTGTAGCCCTGCAATACAGGCTGCATACCAAGGCGACGCATGAGCAGATGGTTGCGGCGTGCAAGGCTGGTGCGCGCAGCGAACCAGCTATCGTGCACCGGGCCGCCGAAGCCGCTGATATTCGCCATATAGGCCCAGGCGTAGTAGGCGGGGCCGGCGATAAAATCCTTACACTCCATGTGGGAATAGCCGAGCGCGTGCAAGAACCGCCGCCAGACCTCCTCCTGCGCCGTGATATCAAGCACGAGGTTGACCCCGTTCATAGCGAGCCAGTAGAGCTCGCGTTTCCACTCTGATTCCCCCCAGAAAGCCATGGTGTAGGAGAGAGTGCAGTAATTATAGCTGTAGCGCGTTTGAAACGGCGTTTCACGCCGCACAGGCTCTCCCACCGGGACGGGCTCGTCCGGCAGATCGACCTGTTTGCTCATCTGCGAAACATGCGCGTTGCAGCAATACTTGAGATAGTGGTTAAACCCTGTGGCCAAGCAGACGCCGGTGCGGCCCTCGATTACAATTTTTCCATCCTCATCGGAGAGTAAAAAATAATCCCGCCCCATTTGCCCCGGTTTCCGGTCATTTTCCGCAAGACGCAGCGTGAACCAGTCCGCGCGCGCTTCGCCTATGGTGTAGGCGATCAGCTCCCGTACTTCTTGCAGCGTATCCTCCTGCGTAATAGGCACGTTATAGGCGGACTGCTCAAAATCCTCCGGAGGTATGAATGCAGCCGGTTCACATCTCTGGCCGCATGGCTCGCCATAGGCCTCCACGCCGCGCAGCGACGCGCCGTCCGCCGCGTTGTTATAGGTCACGCGTACACGCAGGAACCGCGCTTCGCAGTCAACGGAAAATGCGTCCCCCTCGGGCGGACAGGTCATTTCCTCCACCTTTTGCGCAATACGGGAAAAATTCACGCCGTCCGCACTCGCATAAACGTCAAACAAAGTCGCGCCCTCAGCCGGCGTGCGGATTACAATTCTGGAAAGCCTATAGCAGCCCCTCAGATCGATCTGCGCATAGGCCGGGTAAAGTGTGGAAGTCCAGCAGGTGGAGGGGTTTCCATCTGTGATACAGACGGCCGTTTTCCGGTTTTCATTGGTGTGGACAGGCTTGTGGAGCGCCAAATCGACGCGTGAAGATATTTTTGACATAGGAGAACCTCCTCAATTTCATATGATTTTACGCAATTAAAAATAAAACGACCATAGCCCTCCACAAAGGGAGAGCCATGGCTGTTCTTTATTCCTCAAAGCCGCCGTCCTCCTGCGCTGCCGGCATTTCATCCGACATCGCATTCATCTCCAGCCACTGCTGCTTGGAGATGAGCACCTTGCGCGGTTTGCTGCCCTCGAATGGGCCGACGATACCGCGTGATTCCAGCTCGTCCACCAAGCGGGCCGCGCGCGCATAGCCTAAGCGCAGCCGCCTTTGCAGGAGCGTCGTCGAGGCCATCTGCGCCTCCACAACCACCTCGATGGCCTTAGGCAGCATTTCATCAGAATCGCCGTCGCTCTCCGCATCCGCCGCGCCACCGCCTTTTTTCTTTTCCGCCGCGGCCTGGCGGTCGATTTCTTGGATGACCTCGTCGTCGTATTCCGCCTTCTCCTGCCCTTTGATGAATTCCACGACCGACTCCACCTCGTCATCGGAGAGGAAGCAGCCTTGAATACGCACGGGCTTGGAGGTGCCGACGGGGCTAAAAAGCATATCGCCGTTGCCGAGCAGCTTCTCAGCGCCGGACATATCGAGAATTGTGCGCGAATCCACCTGCGAAGAAACGGACAGTGCGATCCGGCTCGGGATATTCGCCTTGATGATGCCGGTGATAACATCAACAGAAGGGCGCTGTGTGGCGATCACCAGGTGCATTCCTGCCGCGCGCGCCATCTGCGCCAAACGGCAGATGGAATCCTCCACCTCGTTGGGTGCAGCCATCATCAGGTCGGACAATTCGTCGATAAAAATCACGACGCTCGGCAGCGGGCTTTTCTCCGGATCCTTTTTGCAAAGCTTGTTGTAGCCCGCCATATCGCGCACGTTGTTATCCGCAAAAAGCTTATAGCGGTTGAGCATCTCCGTTACTGCCCAGCCGAGCGCGCCTGAGGCCTTGCGTGGATCCGACACGACGGGCACGAGCAGATGCGGAATGCCGTTATAAATACTCAGCTCAACTTTCTTGGGGTCGATCATAAGAAGCTTTACTTCATCCGGGCGAGCGTTATAGAGAATGCTGACAATCATTGAATTCAAGCAAACAGATTTGCCGGAGCCTGTGGTGCCCGCGATCAATAGATGAGGCATCCTGGCAAGATCCGCGCAGGTGATGTTGCCTGCAATATCCTTGCCCAAGGCAACGTTTAATTTGCTCTTTGCCTGCTGGAAGGCGGGCGTTTCGATGATCTCGCGCAGCGTGACCATGGTGCGCGTGCGATTCGGAATTTCAATGCCAACGGCCGCCTTATTCGGGATTGGCGCTTCAATGCGCACGCCGGAGGCCGCAAGATTCAGGGCAATATCATCGGCCAGGTTGGAGATGCGGTTAATGCGCACGCCTGCGGAGGGCTGCAATTCATAGCGCGTAACGGCAGGCCCGCGGCTGATATCTACGATTTTCGTCTCAACGCCGAAGCTTTTGAGGGTATCGACGAGCTTGCGCGCATTGGCCTTAAGCTCTTCACTGTAATTAAAGGAATCTGCCGCCTTTGGCTGCTCCAGGCAATCGTAGGGAGGTAAAGCGTAATCCGCGCCGTTTTCCCGCGCGCGGGGCGCCGGCTCCTCACGGACGGGCGCTGGAGCGGCTGGCTTCGCCGCCTTGCGGATGATATCATCAAGCGCAAAGGAGGGCTGCGGGGCCTTTTCAACTGCTTGCGGCTCCAAATCGGCCCCCTCCTGCTCCACATCCACCACAGGCACATCCGCAGAGGGGATCGCCCTTTCTTTCCCTACTTCCATTGAGCCGAAGAGGAGTTCGGGCGGCAATTCGGGCAGCGGGGCGGTAGAACCAGGCACATCCAGCGGGATATCCGGATCAAAACCGCACTTGCGGCGTTTCCGGCGGCGCTCTTGTTGCGGCGGCAAAGCAGCCTCCCGCATTGGTTCCGGCAAAGTCTCCGGCTTTTCCTTCGTCTGGCGGGGATGCTTTTCACGCGGCGACCGCGGATTTTCCTCCCGCTCCTGCAAACGCTCTGCAATCATCGGCCAGCACAGCAGCGTCAAATCGACGAGCATCAGCAAGATCACCGTTACAGCGGCAGGGGCTCTGCCAAAAAAGAGCAGAATTCCTCCAAGCATCGCGCCGACGGCCCCGCCCCCGATACCGCCGAAGCCTTGGGCATAGGCATCTTTTAAATCTTCCGCCCAGCCCATGCCAACGGTATCATGGCCCAGAATATGTAAGGCGCTGCTTAGCAACAAGATGAAAAGGGCAAGCTGCACACCGCGCACCACCTGCGGCTTCTGCACGCGGCGCAAAAATAAAAGCACCGCAAAATAGACCAAAAGGCCGATCCACAGAAACACACACCAGCCGAATACGCCCAGCAGAAAGCCTTGAATTGCGCCCCACAAGCTCTGCCCAGGCACAACGGCCAAGCAAAACAGAAATACCGCCAAAAACAGCAGCAGCACGCCGTCCCGCTGGCCAGCGCGCATGAGGCGGCGCTCCTCCTCCGCTTGGCGCGCTTTTGCGGATTGGCGGGAACCCCCTGTTTGGGTTTTCCCCTTCCCGCCTGCGCTGTTTTTTTTATTTGCCACAGAAGGCTTTTTCTTCGTCTGACTGGCCATTGTGAGAAACATCCTTTCGGCCCGATGGGCCTGAAGCGCTGCTCCAGGCCCAAAATGCCGTTAAATTAACATCAACCACAGAAGCGGTCGGCTTGAACGATCAGGCGACGCCCGCATATTCAAGCGCGCTGAAAATCACCACTGCCGTGCCGAGCACGAGGCAGTAATAGCCAAAGAATTGAAACTTATCTTTTTTGACGAGCCATTCAAGCGCTTTGATCGCGGCCACACCGACAGCCGCTGCAACAGCCACGCCGATGATTACATAGGTCCACTCGATGGGCTCCGGCGATGCGATTGCGTCTTTAAACTCCATCAAATTCGCCGCAAGGATCGCCGGGATACCGAGAATGAAGGAATACTGCACCATATAATCCCGATTCACGCCGCACATCATGCCGGTAGCGATCGTCGAACCGGAACGGGAAACCCCCGGCAGGCTTGCCGCGAGCATCTGCGCGAGGCCGACTGCTACCGCATCCCTGCCCTCGACCTGGGAATGCGTTTTGCGGTGACGATAGCGCCAGGTGCCGAACAGAAGCAGAAAGGCCGTGAGCAAGAAACAGAAGCCCTCCACCATCACGTCATTGTCCTCTGCAAGGCTGCCAACAGCGTCCATCAAGCTCCGCCCGCCGCCGATCGGCAAGAGCAACAGCAGAAGCGGCACACAGGAAAGAACAAACATCACGAGCATGTGCTGCGTTGCATCCATCTGCTTCCACTTGAATTTTCCGGTAAAAATATCCTTCAGCATGGAAAACACCGCTAAAACAAGCTTCCAGATTGTTTTATAATACACTAAAAAAACGGCGAGCAGAGTGCCCATATGGAGCATAACGGAAAAGAAAAGGGAGCCTTCCCCACTGGTATGTAGAAAATGCTGCGCAAGCGAAAGATGCCCGCTGCTTGAGATCGGCAAAAATTCGGTGATCCCCTGCACAACGCCGAGGATGATCGCTTTGAGTACCGTCATCTAAACTATCCCTCCAAATTCATCATCATGATCAGGTATTTCTATATGTATCCTTTCCGCACCGTATGCATGACGGGCGGCAAGGCTGATATTCTATTGATTATTGCCTGCCCGGCCGGTAAATGCGGCCCGGCGCAAAGCTGGGGTTGAGATAATCAAACGGATTCGTCGAGATCAGGCTTTCGATTACCGGCCCGTCCGCGGTCTCCCTGCATTCTACCCCGCCGCTGCCACGCGGGTAAAAAGCCGGGCGTGCAATGGGCTCCGGGGGAAAAATATCAGTTTCGGAAATAATAGTATGGAGCATCCTATTCGCCGCCCTTCCCCTGCGCCTGCTCAATGAGGCCATAGAGGCAATCCATCGCGTCCGAAAGGCCGCCAAGAGAATCAATCAGGCCTTCCTTGACGGCGTCCTCCCCATTTAACACCGTGCCAACATCCATCATCAGCTCCCCCGTCTCCATCATCAAGCGGCGGAATTCCTCAGAGGTAATATTAGAATTTTCGCAAACAAAACGAACGATCCGCTCCTGCATCTTATCAAAATAAGAGAGCGTCTGCGGCACGCCGATGACAAGCCCGTTCATGCGCACGGGATGAATGGTCATCGTTGCTGAGGGCACAATAAAAGATTGTTTGGCGGAAACAGCCAGCGGCACGCCGATAGAATGGCCGCCGCCGAGCACAAGCGAAACGGTCGGCTTTTTCATCCCGGCGATGAGCTCCGCGATGGCAAGCCCTGCCTCGATATCGCCGCCAACGGTATTGAGGATAATGAGCAGCCCCTCAATCTCCTTGCTTTCCTCAATCGCAACGAGCTGTGGGATGACGTGCTCATATTTGGTTGTCTTATTTTGGGGCGGCAGGATATAGTGCCCCTCGATCTGGCCGATGATGGTCAGGCAGTGGATATAATGGCCGTTTTTATCTACCGTGATCGATCCGGTTTCGATAATTTGACGGATATCATCCTGCACCTGGCCGCTGTTATCCCCTCCGTTATCAGAATTCCCCTGCTCCGGCTCCGGTGCGGAAAGCGGAGGCTGCTCCGTGGTAAAGGCCGTAGCGGCAGCCGTTTGCGTCATGGCGTCTTTCATGGTGGAAGCTCCCTTCTGTTGCTGTATTCCGTGCTATTTTGCCCGGAAAAAGAAGGGTTATCACAGAAAAGAAGCATATGCTTGCCAAAATGCCTGACGGTTTATTATACCAGTTTTTCGGCATGAGGGCAACTATACAATCGATACTGAAACTGCTTACTTTTTGTCGGTTAAGGGGAAAAATCCAGTTTTTGTAAAAAATCATCTTCCTATCCGCATACTTTTCAGCATTATGCTATATTGTATTTCAAACAGCGGATGCTATAATGAAGAAGTGATCCGATCACTATTTTTGCAGGACGAGAAAGGAGCCCTATGCGATGTTAAACGAAAAGATTGCCAAACTACTGAACACACAGATTAATAAGGAGTTCTATTCGGCTTACCTGTATCTCCATTTTGCAAACTTTTATGTGGAGCAGGGCCTCAATGGATTTGCCAACTGGTATCAGATCCAAGCGCAGGAAGAGCGCGATCACGCGCTGTTGATGCTCCAGTACCTACAAAATAACGATGCCAAAGTCGCCTTGGAGGCAATCGCACAGCCTGACGCCGTGCTCAAGGAGAACATGGACCCCTTGAAGGCTGGTCTGGCGCATGAGCAATATGTCACCGGCCTGATCCATACCATTTATGAGGCAGCCTATGCGGCAAGGGATTTCCGCACCATGCAGTTTCTCGACTGGTTTGTCAAGGAGCAGGGCGAGGAGGAGAAAAACGCCGCCGATTTAATCAAGAAGATGGAACTGTTCGGCAGCGAGAAAAAGGGCCTCTATATGCTCGATCAAGAGCTGGCGGCCCGCGTTTATGCCGCACCCAGCTTGACCTTGTAAGGATTGTTTGTTTTTCATACAGATACATCCCTCTGCCTGAAAAGATGTAAAAAGCCTGGAAGCAGATCGCTTCCAGGCTTTTTATTGGCGCTTTAAGCCTCCGAATCTGGATACGCACCAAATTCGAAGGCCTCACGCCCAACGCATCCTATTTGATACTGCATGAATCCGATCATTGCTTCTGGCTTTTTATCACCTTTAGCCTTGAAAAATCCTCGCGCTCCTTTTCCTCCAGCGCTTCAGTGATGAATTTGATCGTCGCTTCAAACTGCGGAATCATGATGTTGTGCAATGCGTTTGCGCGCTTCTGCGTTTTTTTGATCGCCTGCGCAAGGCGGTAAACGCCGTTTTCAATCTCCGCCAGCTCCGCAGTGAGGTGCTTCACTTCATCAAAGCAGCGATATGCGTCATCCAGCATGGAATTGGTGGAATGGAGGCCGTAATAAATATCCTCTTTTGTCTCGCCGATCGATACCATCGGCAGCTCCACGCCCATCACGCTGCGAAAATCCACCGCAAGGCTCTGATCCACGGGCACGGCCTGCGCGAAGGAGGAGCACATACCTAGGGTTACATTTGCCCGCTGCAACGAAGCATAGGCTTTGGTATAGGTGCTGTCAATCCGGTTTTGCACCTCATTCGCCTTATCGATCATCAGCATCATCTCACGCACTAAAATGTTACGCTTGCGATCCAGCAGGTCATAGCCGAGCTTGGCAAGGTCTAAAGACTTCCGAGTGCTGATTAAGTTGCTTTTGGTTGGAAACACCTGGCCAGCCATGGTGGCCACCCCCTGATTTCAATGAATGTAAGAAAAGCAGGCAAACGGCGGCTCCAGCCGCCCTTACCCAATCAATTATTTGGAATCGCCTTTATAGTGCTGATCGAGCATTTCTTCATCCACACGGTCGAGCTGCTCGCGCGGCAGCATAGAGAGAAGCTCCCAGCCGAGATCGAGCGTTTCCTCAATGGTGCGGTTCTCCGTATAGCCCTGATTGATGAACCTTTGCTCAAAAACGCGGCCGAATTCCATCAGCTGCTTATCCGCGGCGGAAAGCTCATCCTCACCGATTACAGAGGCTAGCGCCTTCGCATCCTGCACCTTTGCATAGGAGGCGAAAAGCTGATTGGAAAGCATGCTGTGATCGTCACGCGTATAGCCTGCTCCGATGCCATCCTTCATCAAACGAGACAGCGACGGCAGCACGCTCACAGGTGGGTAAATGCCGCGTGTGTCAAGATCACGATCCAGCACGATCTGACCCTCTGTGATATAGCCCGTCAGATCGGGGATCGGGTGGGTGATATCGTCGTTAGGCATGGTGAGGATCGGAATCTGCGTGACAGAGCCGCCCTTTCCCTTGACAATGCCCGCGCGCTCATAGAGAGACGCAAGGTCAGAATACAGATAGCCGGGGAAACCCTTTCTGCCGGGAATCTCACCTTTGGAGGAGCTAAATTCACGCAGCGCCTCAGCGTAGGAGGTCATATCCGTGAGGATGACAAGGATGTGCATGCCGAGATCAAAGGCCAGATATTCCGCAGCAGTCAGCGCGCAGCGCGGGGTTAAAATACGCTCAATGATCGGATCGTTCGATAGGTTGAGGAACATGACGACGCGATCCATCACATTCGCGCTCTCAAAGGAGCGGCGGAAATATTCCGCAACGTCGTTTTTGACCCCCATAGCGGCAAAAACGATGGCAAACTCAGAATTATCCTTGATGGACGCCTGCTGCACAATCTGCACCGCCAGCTCATTGTGCTTCATGCCGGAGCCGGAGAAGATCGGCAGCTTCTGGCCGCGGATCAGCGTGGCCAACGCGTCGATGGAGGAAATGCCGGTGTTGATATAATCCCGCGGATAAACGCGGGAAACCGGGTTAATCGGCGCGCCGTTTACGTCCCGGCGGCAAGTGGGATATACCTCGCCCATGCCGTCGATCGGGCGGCCGAGGCCGTCAAACACGCGGCCCAGGATTTCCGGAGAAAGCGGCAGCTCCATCGGGTGGCCGGAAAGGCGCGTGCGGGTATTGACCATCGACACGCCGCGCGTGCCCTCGAACACCTGGATGACCACACGCTTGCCATCGATTTTGACGATTCTGCCCGCGCGCACGCTCCCGTCGTCGAGATGCAGCTCCACCATTTCTTCATTGCTCGCGTTATCCACATCATCAAGGACGACCAGGGAGCCGTTGATTTCCTTTAATCCAATGTGTTCCAGTATCATTTCAAATGACCACCTTTCCGTAGCTGCTAGGGAAGCGCTGATACAATCAAAGCACGCGCCCCGCCGACACATTTTTGCCCCGAACAGCGTCCAAAATGCTTTGAATACGGCATGTATTCGTGCGTTTTTTTCCTTGTTGGAGCGTAAATCCGTTCGACAATTCGCGTATCCGACTCAATCAGTGCGTCATCTAGAGCCGGGCCTATGCAGTTTATTTCAAAAAGCCCTTGAGCGATTGATCGATTTCAGCCTCATAGCTGTCGAACAACTCCAGCTTATCGTTGGGAATATCGTATTTTATTTTGACAAGCTTATCAAACAGCCCCGTTTGCATAATTTTGGAGATCGGCACCTGGCGCGCCACGATTTCCTGACATTTGTGGTAGAGATAGAGGATGACCTTCATCATCTTCAGCTGCTTTTCCAGCGGAACATAGGTGTCCTCCGCATGGAACGCATTCTGTTGCAGGAAGCCGACGCGCACCACACGGGCGATTTCGATAATCAGCTTCTGGTCATCTGGCAATACGTCGGCGCCGATGAGCTTCACGATCTCCATCAGCCGGTTTTCTTCCAGCAGGATGCCGCACAGCTCTTCCCGGTAAGCCATGAATTCCCGGCCTACATGCTCCTCATACCAAGGGGCAAGATCGTTGATATATTCACTGTAGCTGTCGTTCCAGTTGATCGCGGGATAATGGCGCGCATAGGCAAGGCTCTTATCCAGCGCCCAGAAGCAGCGGGTAAAGCGCTTGGTATTCTGCGTGACAGGCTCTGAAAAGTCGGAGCCCTGCGGGGACACGGCGCCAATGACAGTGATAGAGCCCTCCTCCCCGGAAAGCGTTTGCATATAGCCGGTGCGCTCATAAAATTCCGAAAGGCGCGACGGCAAGTAGGCCGGGAAGCCTTCATCCGCCGGCATTTCTTCCAAGCGGCCGGAAATCTCGCGCAGCGCCTCCGCCCAGCGGGAGGTAGAGTCTGCCATCAGGGCGGTGTGGTAGCCCATATCACGGTAATATTCAGCGAGAGTGATGCCGGTGTAGATCGACGCTTCACGCGCCGCCACAGGCATGTTGGAGGTGTTGGCAATCAAAACGGTACGGTCCGTCAGCGGACGACCGGATTTCGGATCGACTAGCTCGCTGAACTCCGTCAGCGCCTGTGTCATCTCGTTGCCGCGCTCGCCGCAGCCGACATAGATGATGATATCCGCGTCGCACCACTTGGCAAGCTGGTGCTGCGTCATGGTCTTGCCGGTGCCGAAGCCGCCGGGGATCGCCGCTGCGCCGCCCTTTGCAATAGGGAACAGCGTATCAATCACGCGCTGGCCGGTAATCAGCGGGCGCTGTGCGGGAAGCCGCGTTTGCACCGGGCGCGGGGTACGGATTGGCCAGCGCTGGCAAAGCGTCAGCTGATGCTCCCGGCCGGCTTCATCGCGCAATACGGCGATTTCATCCTCTAAGTGATATTTTCCATTAGGCTTTACGGAAATGATCTCGCCGGAAAGCGCGGGCGGCACCATCATTTTATGAGTAATCAGCGGCGTTTCCGGGCATTGCGCATAAATTGCGCCGCCTGAAAGCCTGTCGCCGGGCTTGACGAGCAGGGTAACATCCCACTCTTTCTCCAAATCCAGAGCGGGCACGCTTGAGCCGCGGCCGATAAATGCGCCGAACTGCTCTTCAATCGTATTCAAAGGGCGCTCAATGCCATCAAATATGCTCCGGATAATGCCCGGGCCGAGGGTGACGCTCATCGGGCCGCCGGTGGAAACCACCGGTTCGCCGGGGGTCAGCCCTGTTGTTTCTTCATAAACCTGGATAGTTGTCTGATCCGCATCTAGGCCGATCACTTCACCAACTAGGCGGGCGTTGCCTACATAAACCATTTCCATCATGCGTAAGGTCGTTGCGCCGCGAATGGTTACAACCGGGCCGTTGATGCCGTAAATTACATTTTGATTGGAATCGGACATTGTGTATCACCTCCGGCGCATTTATTGTTCCAGCGTTAATCCTGCATGCTCCAAAAACCAGCCGTGCTGGTTTTGCAGCCTGTTATCCAACGTATCGTCCGCTACAAGGCCTTTTGCTTCACACGAGGCCTTCAGGCCGCCGATACGGATAGAAGCATCCGCCCGCACTTCACAGGGGCGGCCGAACGCCGCGCGCAGTGCATCCGCAAGCGGGATATCCGCCTCGCGCACCAAAAGCACTGCCGACTCCCCCTGCGGAAGGAGCGCCGCACAGCGTGCCGCACTGCCGGAGAGGAAGGCCTGATATTCAGGTTTTTCCGTAAATGCACGGAGCGATTGCTCGGCCTCCAGAAAAACCTGGTCGGCAATCTCCGTGCGCCTGCCGGCCAGCGCCGTGCGTAAAGAGGCCGCTTCCTTAGCAAACTTCTGGTTGACTGCCACACGCTGTTTATACAGCTCTTTCCTGATGAGCTGCTGCGCCTGTGCCTGCGCCTCCGCTTTGGCGCGCTCCAACGCCTCGGCATTCGCCTGATCCACCTGCGCCTCAATCTGCCTGCGGCGCTCCTGAGCATCCCTATCGATCGCATCCAAAAATTTTGCGATTCGTTCATCTTGTTCGAGCATGTGCCTCACCTCAAATCTTTACGCCGATCGCTTCACGCACATATCGGGTAATGGAATCCTTTGCGCGGCCAGAACCGTGCCGGTCGGGAATTTCCACGATCAGCGGCCGGTCGCAGCTCTGCTTCATCTTCGATACCTGCTCCGGGCATAGCTTTACTAGCAGCTCCGTGATGAGCACGATACCGATATCCTCCGCGGCCATAGCGGTGTTCAGCGCTTTTTCGACGCTTTCCGGGTCGTGGACAACTTCGCCCTCAATCCCTGCCAGGCGCATGCCTGTCAGGGTATCCATATTATCACTGATTAAATAAAAGCGCATTTCAATCCACCGCCCCTGATCAATCAATTTCTAACGATTAGCTAAACAGCATTAACAGCGCGATAACCAGGCCGTAGATAGCGATTGCCTCGCCCAACGCGACAAACAGCATGGATTTTGCAAAGGATTTGGGATCTTCACTCGTTGCGGCGATTGCGGCAGGAGCGCCGGAACCAACCGCGATACCGCCGCCGATCCCCGCCAGGCCGACGGCAAGGCCGGCCGCGATCATCGTCATACCCTTGGAATTATCCGCCTGGGTATCGTCCGCATTGGCGGCTGTCTGCTCGGTCTGCGCGGGAGACGCAGGCTGATCCGCTTCATTTGCGGCGGAAGCGCCGAGCGCCAGCGCGGACATCAGCACAACCAACACGAGCAGCGTGGCGATATGGGAAACCATCGCCTTCTTCATCGGCACACCCTGCGCTCTTTTGCGGAACAGGGAGTAAAAGGAAAGAAACAGCACAACGATCGGGACGATGGCAAGCATAGCATACAGAAACGTGGACATAATCGTTACCTCCAAAAATGCAATTGTTTTTTCTCAATCTATCAGAAACTGACGCCCCGCGTCATTGGATGGACTCGGATACATGGTGCAGGCGCACCGGCTCGAAGGAACGGCCCTCGCCCGCGTAGCAGCGGCTAAACAACTCGTAGAACTCAAGCCTCATCACCTGGATGGAGGTGAACAGCGCCTCCAGGCACATCACGAAAATATTGCCCAGCACGACCACGATCAGGTTCACCACCGTGCTGCTCGTCAGCCCCGCGATGGCGAACACTGCGGTCATCATACCGGCATGCACCAATACGAACGCGCCAATTCGCAAGAAGGAAATGGTGTTGCTGAAAAAAGAAAGGATATATTCAAACAGCTCAAAGAAATTCTCTAGAATATAGTCTGTTATGCTCTCCGGCTTCCAATCCGGATGGTGGTCGATCAGGCCAATGAGAATTTCCTTGAAGAAGAGGATGATGCAGGCAATGCCAATCAGCACGCCAAGCACTGCATTCGGTACAATCGTTTTGCTCGTCATAAAGTTATACACAAAGCAAACGCCCGAAAGATACAGCACAATGCCGGTTAATCCGCTTTGGCTGAAGAGCGCCTCGCCGAATTTTTTATGCTTGAGGCATCCATAAATATTAATCAACATGGTAAAGACCAGCAGCACCACGCCAATGCCAATGGAAACGAGCAGCAAGCCGGTGATGGATTCCATGATATCGACCGGTTTGCCTGAAAGGCCAACTGCATGGTAAAGCGGGTCAAACCAGGTTTCATACCCGAAGCACTCGCCATAGACTAGGCCGAACACACAGGCCGACACACCACAGGGAACAAGGATTTTTCCGATCTGCATGCCCTTGAGCTTCCACATCAAAAAGCCCGCGATCCCCAGCACGACGCCTTGGCCAAAATCGCCGAACATAATGCCGAACATTACCGTATAGGTGATTGCAACAAAGGCAGTCACGTCGATATCCTTGCCGGAGGGAAGGCCAAACATGCCGACCAGATATTCAAATGGGCGGAAAATCCGCGGATTTTTCAGCTTCACCGGCGGAATGGTTTTACCTACCTCATCGGTATCGTTGATCTCATAGGTCACCTTGCGCAGCTTGCGCGCATGCTTTTCAAACGCTTTGACGGCATCTTCCGCAAGCCACCCAACATAAAAGAAGGAGTCGCCGTGGCGAGCCGCGTAGCGCCTGAGGTTAAACAGGCCGCTGAACCATTTTAAATGCGTGTAGATCAGGTTGCAGTGATCGGCCTCTTCATTCCAGTGCGCCGCAATCCGTGCATCCAGCTCCGCAATCTGCTCATTGAGCAGGTCGATATTCTTCTGAATCTCTTCAATGATATGCTCCGGGGTGCCGACTGCTCCGGGAATACGCAGCCGCTCAAAATAAAGGCTTGCAAAATTGCGATCCACTTCTTCAATTTGCTCCCGCGGGGCAAAATACACGCCCCAATCCTCTTTTGCATCGCTCGAACAGGGGATAAACAGCATATAGGGATTATCCGCATAGGCGAGCAGCTTCTGCGTGGATTCCTTCGGCATGTGGCCAAAACGCACCTTAATAAACTCGCAGGAAAACAGATCGTCTAGGTTGATATCCAGCCCCGTAAAATGCTGAAATTGTGTAATCGCGCTTTCACAGGTTGCCAATTGATCCGTGAGCACCTTGCGCTCATCGTGCAGCTCGCTCATGCGGCTGCCAAGCTGGCGGATAAAGGCTTCCGTTTCCTCATTTGTCACCGGCTTTGGTATCTTTTCCACCTCGCGCAGATGGATGCCGGAGGAGGACGCAAGCTCCTCAATCTTTTGCAGCATCGGCGCATAGGGGTTTTCCTCCACCAGTTGGGTGTAGCCCATCGAATCCGACATATACTGCATGGCCTGCTCCGGTTGGAACGTGCCATCTACGCAACAGGAGCCAAGGAATGCATCCAGCTCGCTGAGCAGACCGATGACCTTAACAAATTTCATATTTGCGATTGCCATATCTGTAACCCTTCCTTTCGCAGAAGTGGGGAGCTACGCACGGTTTTGCAAGGCGGGAACCGCCCTCTTCCCCTAATCTCCCACGCCGATAAGCATCCGACTGATCTCTTGAGCCGGAACCTGATAGCGGATGCCTTCGATGATATGCGTAATATTATTAACCTCGTTCTCTGCGAGAAACATAAAGCTGAGCATCACAACACTCGGGTTCGTAGAAAAACGAAGATCCTTCAGGCAGCGGCCATATTGCAGCTTTTGTGCAGAATCCTCAATGAAGGAAAAATCCTTTTGAAATTTCCGGCCATAGGGCGTTGCATCCAATTGCTTTACCATCTCGGCGGCACTGGGCGCTTCAACCAGCAATTCAAACTGACGCCTGCGCAGCCTGCTGATCGGGCCAATCACCACCGAGCGCCGGATTTCCTCCGGGGAGCGGCCGCCCATCCGCTTAAGGCGGTAGAGGTTGACAATCGCCTCCATATCAAGCTGCATGCCTACCGCGCTCATCACTTCCTTACGGTCTTTGCCCTTGAAGCCTTTCTCAATCAGTTCTTCCAGCCGGTCGTAAAGATAACGCTGGAAAACAGCCTCCATATCGAGAAAATTAATCTCCGACGGCGCTTTCCGGGCAAACAAATGCATCATATCATAATATGGCGTTCCCTCCAGGGCGGCGAGAAGGCTTTCGAACGAGTTGACTGCCGCCAGCGCATAGAGATCCAGCTTGGTATGCTGGTTAAAAAACGCCGGCATTGCAAATAGATAATCGCCCGGATGCCCAGTGCTTAAGAAGCGCGCGCAGGACATAATCTGGTCGATATCGCTGCGCACGATAAAATACTGGTAAAAATCCTGTCCGATGGACATCTCATACCGGCAAAGAGATGCATATTGGTCAAAAACGCGCTTTTTGAGCATCGTCTCCAGCTGGCCACGGTGGATATCTGTAGTGGTCGTCCCCTCGAAGATATCCGCATAGGCCGTCCGGTTTTTCAAATAATTCGCCACTTCGTTGACACTGTGGCAGTTGAGCAGCTCCGTGTAATTGCGCTCTGTCAGCCGCCTGCCATACATGGCGCGCGATTTTGCCAGAATCGCATTGGAGGATACCGTTGTGAGCATAGAATCGGTTCACCCTTTCTCCGCGCATAATCCGTTCGCTTCATGATAGCCCCGCGCGGCCAGGGAAGCGGAACGCCATGCGTCCGCAGGGTTGGTCAGGCAGCGCTGCGCCTCTCCCGCCAACAAAATACAGCCCGCCATGCGGACTGTTCGTTTTGTGTTATGCCTCCAGCGCACGGCGTACGAGCTCCCGCACCCACTGTGCGCCCTTTTCTTTATATAACGCTTCCATCCGGCGAACGGCGGCGTCGTTGGCAGCCTTCGCCTCTTTGAGCTTTTTTTCCGCCGCCTGCTCTTCGCTGCGGACCAGTTCGCCGACCTCAGCCTCAGCCTGCTCCAAGCACTCAGAAAGGATTTGCTTCTCCTTGCTTTCCAGCTCTTCCTGCGCTTTGCGCTGGTAGGCTTCCGCCTCCTCTGTGCGCTTGCGCGCCTGCTTATCCATTTCGATAATGGTTTCTACCATCTTATCCAAATCGGTCACCCCTTCCGGCAACGCTATTTTGACAGTTAGAAAGGGCCCGACGCCCGGCGCCGTTCCCTTTGATGGTCTTTATTATAGCACTCTGGTTTGAAAATACAATAGTGCAAAAGCTATAACAAAGAATTTTTATTCGGGGCCAAATCTGTTGTTTTTTCGATTGTATTCCTGCGGCTTGCCACATCTTTCCTGTCCATCACAAATGGAGGAGCGCATCCTGCTCTCCCATGCCCCCTGCCGGAGCATCGATAAACGCCGCGTTTTAAAACGGCAATATCGTTCACCAAAGCCTATATAATCGGATACTTTCCTCCAGCATGCGGCTCTGAGCCCTTCAACCACATCTTAAAAAATCATATACATAGAAGCAAAAAAAGTCAAAAACTGCTTGCATTTCTTCCGAATACCTGCTAAGATAGTTCTGTTATTCTGTATCTGTCTAGTAAAAAGGAGGTGCGACACATGGCGAAATGTGAATTTTGCGGCAAAGATGTGTCTTTTGGTATTCAGGTTTCCCACTCCCACAGGCGCTCTAACAGGACTTGGAAACCCAACATCAAGCGTGTGAAGGCAATCGTAAACGGTTCTCCGCGCAGGGTGTATGCTTGCACGCGCTGCCTGCGTTCCGGCAAGGTGACGCGCGCGGTCTGATTCCATTGACAATCAAAAAGGCCCGTTCTGGGCAAAAGAAGGAAGGCTGTTGGCCTTCCTTTTTATTTTGGAGAATAAAAATCGGGCGGTGAGAATAGTCTCACCGCCCGATTTGTTTCATTTCGTGCACAGCATCTCCAAGAGATTTAGACACTTTTTCAACCCAACAAGCCCACTTGGGCTTGACATATATTTATGCTACCTTTCACATCACATGTCATGTTTGGTAGTATAAATCATAAAAAATAATGCTATTTTTGTATTTATGTAAATTTATCCCATTGACATTTGGAAATTATTTCATATACTAGTAGATATAAAACATTTCGGAACATCATAATCAAAGTTATCTATACACTGAATATTTTATTTTAAAATTCGGCCAACCCTGAAGACGGGAACTCCATTGAATACTTCCAATATTTCAATGGAGCGAACCCCGACAACAAGTATCCCTTTAAAAAAGAGATGATTTCCATTTATTAGTATAATCTTTTAAAAGGGTACTGTCAAATGTTTTCGGAATTTTAGCCATGAAAGGTGGATCGTTTTTAATTAAAGAAAGGCTGTTTCAAGGGAGCTGTTTTTATAAATTATCATAAAACCAATGAAAGAAGTGATGATATGCATTATTATCTAAACATATGTGAAGAACCACATAATCCTTCCCATACACATAAAGTGCATCAGGAGAGTTGTTACTGGCTTCCTGCTGAAAAAAATCGAAAATATCTCGGTGATTATTCAAACGGTAAAACAGCTGTGGAATGTGCCAAAATCTTCTATCCCGAATATTGTCCGATCGATAGGTGCAAATGTTGTTGCCCCTATATTGATTACGACGGACAAATGACTTTGTTCAGCTAGTTTCTCCCCTTTCCCCTGCTGGCGGCAGAGGTATTTTTCGTTCAAACGCCTTGACAACCGGCCAGAAACAGCGTATACTTTCACACATAAAATCGCTAAATCGAAAGGATCTGGGCATAGATGGTTGTCATTCTCAAATCGAACGCAGAAAAACAGCAGGTCACCGCCCTGCTCAAAGCCGTGGAATCGCTTGGGCTCAAAACCAACTACAGCGAAGGCCAGGAGACGACCGTCGTCGGCTTGGTAGGCGATACTTCCCGCGTAGATATCGATGCGCTCAAGGCGAACGAAATTGTTGAAGACGTCAAGCGGATTTCCGAGCCCTATAAAAAAGCGAACCGCCGATTTCATCCGATGGATACCATCGTGCAGACAGGCAGCATAAAAATCGGCGAAGGTTTTTTCCATGTGATTGCCGGGCCGTGCTCAATTGAGAGCGAGGAGCAGCTCTGCACCATCGCGCAGGAGGTCAAAAAAAGCGGGGCAACGCTTTTGCGCGGCGGCGCATTTAAACCGCGCACCTCCCCCTACTCCTTTCAAGGCCTGGAGACAGATGGTCTAAAGCTTCTGCTGAAGGCAAAAAAGCTGACGGGGCTCCCGATTGTGACGGAGATCATGGGGCAGGATCAGATTGACGATTTTGCCGATGTGGATATCATCCAAGTCGGCGCGCGCAACATGCAGAATTTTCGGCTGCTAAAAGCGCTTGGCCAGCTACGCAAGCCAATCCTGCTCAAACGCGGTCTTGCCAACACAATTGAGGAATTTTTAATGAGTGCGGAATACATCATGGCAGGCGGCAACGAAAATGTGATTCTTTGCGAGCGCGGTATCCGCACATTTGAAACCATGGTGCGCAACACGCTCGATATTTCAGCTATTCCGCTGCTCAAGCAGCAATCCCATCTGCCGGTCATCATCGACCCGAGCCATGCGGCGGGCATCGCCTGGATGGTGAATCCCCTTGCCAAGGCAGCCATTGCCGCCGGCGCGGACGGGCTGATGATTGAGGTGCACAACGACCCCAAAAACGCGCTGTGTGACGGCGCGCAATCTTTGACCCCCGCGCAGTTTGACGAACTGATGCAGGACGTCAAACGGAGGGCGGCATTTGAAGGAAAGAGAATGGCTAGGTAACCGCACGCAACGCACTGGAACGAAGTCTAACCAGCAGCTATAAAGGAAGGCGCAGCATGCAGATCACATGCTGCGCCCTTCATTTTATAAAGGCGTCGGCTGTTTTTTCACCTTATCAATACTTCCGGGAGAGCATTGCCTCCGCCTGCGTGCGGGATAGCTCGCCCGCGTTGCACTTGGCCATAATTTGCACGTCTTTGTCGTTGAGCCGGTAAAACGCGTAGAAAACCAGCGCTAGTAACGCGCCAATCGCCGGAACAAGCGCATAGGCAATCCACAGCCCATGCAGCGCCGTTTCAGACTGCACGACTCCTGCCGCTTCGAGATCTGCAAAACTGTTTGCTTCCACAGAAACCCAGTCAAAAAATTTCAGAAGAAACAGCCCGAGGGAAGAGGAAACCGCCGCGTTGATTTTGGTGGAAAATGTTTGAATGGCAAAGGTGATTCCTTTTGCGTCCGTGCCCGTTTTATACTGCCCGTATTCTGCGCAGTCCGGCGTGAACATAAACCCGACAACGCCGATCGCGCCCGCCGGAATCGCACGGATAACGGATAACAGGACAAACAGCGGCACATTTTGGTAACCAACAAAATAGATCACAAGCCCAAAGACAGCGGAAAAAACATTGCAGGCAATAAAAAATTTGAATTTATCCACCCGCCGCAGGATCGCAGGAGTAAAGAATGCGAGAAGCACAGCGGGCAGGGCGGAGAGCGCTGTTAAAAAAAGATTAAACACTGCGCTACCAAAAAAATAATAGGAGGCAAACATACCCAGCGTCCCCGCAGTGGCTAGCGAGCCGGAAATCACGCTGCCGCCATAATAGAGAAGCAGGTATTTATTGTGGATCAGATAACGCAGCATTTCCCGCAGGGTGAAGGTTTCCTCCTCATGCTCCACATGGTAGTTGCGCTCTTTTCCATTCACACAGATAGGAAGCATCAGCAGGCAGCCGAGCACAGAGAGGAGCACCGACACAGCGCCGAAGCCCAGCCCAACCTTTTCGCTGATTAGAACCGTACACAAAATGCCTGCAACAGCCATGCCGCCGCCGGAAAAAATCCTCCCGCGGGCCATGAGGGAATTTCTCTCATCGAGGCGATCCGTCATCGTGGTAACCATCGTAAAAATCGGCACGTCGCAGAAGGTGTAGGCCGTATCCCAAAGCAGGTAGGCGATGGCAAACCACGCGAGTTTTACCGCTTCCGGCGCGCCCTGCGGAATGATAAACAGCAGGATGGTCGTCACCGGGATAAATGCCGCGGAAATCCGCAGCCAGGGTAAGCATTTCCGCCCGCTTTTAAAATGCACTTTATCGAAAACAGCGCCGAACAGCGCGTCATTAAGCGCATCCCAAACCTTCACAATGAGCATGATAGTAGCCGTTTTGCTTAAATCAATGCCGAGAAACATCAGGTAAGTGACGAGATACGTGGTCACCAGCATATAAAAGATATTCTGCCCTGTAAAATAGAGCCCATAGGAGGTGCGCTCCCCTAAAGTGGTCATATACGCTTCTCGTTGTGTAGCCGCTGTAGCCATTGTATCAATCCCTTTCGTAAACGATTGATTTAGCCAAAAAAATTCTATTATCATCACTAATTATATTTATTATATCTATACATCAATTGAGATACAACGGCAAAACATCAGAAGAAGAATCGGTTATTTTTTAGATCAACTTCGCAGGAGGCCCTTGGGATCCAAATACACCCTACATTCACAGGGGCGGAGAATTTCCGCCTGCACGGTGTTGTAGTTACACAGGAGAAGCCCCTCACGCGGCGTTTCACACGGCACGCCCTGCGTGGTAAAATTGCAATAGACCTGTGCCTGGCGCCCCCCAAGCGTGCGACGGTATGCCCAAATGGCCTCAGAATCTGGAAGCATCAGCTCATATGTGCCGTAAAGGAACACATCGTGCTGCTTGCGCAGGCGGAGTAGCTGCTGATAAAAGCAGAAAACAGAATCCGGGTCGTTTACCTGCTGCGCAGCATTGATCTGCGTGTAGTTGGGGTTTACCATGATCCATGGCTCACCCGTGGTAAAACCAGCATTTGGCGACGCATCCCACTGCATCGGCGTGCGCGCATGATCCCTGCTGCGTGCGCCCAGGGCAGCGAACATCTCCGCTTCTGTTGTGAGGCCAGCCCGCGTATAGGCATGAAACCAGTTGATGCTCTCCAAATCACGGTAATCTGAAAGCTGCCGGAAGCCGCCGTTATTCGTCATTCCCAGCTCATCCCCCTGATAGATATAAGGCGTGCCTTTCATAAAATAAAGACAGGCAGCCAGCATTTTGGCGGACAGGGCGCGATACTCCGGCCGATCGAAACCAAAGCGCGAAACACAGCGCGGCTGGTCGTGATTGCCCCAGAACAGGGAATTCCATGCACTGCCCTCCAGTGCGGTCTGCCACTTGCTCATCACGGCGCGTAGTTCTGGCATGGAGTAGCGTTGTGTCGTCCATTTGCCATGCGGGCCATTGCCGATCTCCACATGCTCAAATTGGAAAACCATATTCAGCTCATGCGTATCCTCCCCCGCGTAGCGCTTTGCCTGCTCGATGGTCACGCCCGGCGTCTCCCCCACGGTCATGAGATCATATTTTGCAAGCACCTTCTGATTCATTTCCTTGAGAAATTCATGCACGCGCGGCCCGCTGAACACATAGGGGGAAACGTCGCCATAGAGCTCGTTTTCGCCCTGCGCGCCATCCGGGAAGCGCTGATCCTTGGAGATCATGCTGATGACATCCATTCGGAAGCCGTCGATCCCCTTTTCGCACCACCAGGCCATCATATCATAAATTTCCTGGCGGAGTGCCGGGTTTTCCCAGTTCAGATCCGGCTGGCCCTTTGCAAAGAGATGCAGGTAATACATCTCCGTTTCCTCATCATATTCCCACGCGGAGCCGCCAAAAATTGAGCCCCAGTTGTTCGGCGCGTCCCCGCCTCTGCCCGGCCGCCAGATATAATAATCCCGGTAGGGATTATCCCTCGACGCGCGGCTCTCAATAAACCAACGGTGCTCATCGGAGGTGTGGTTGACCACCAGATCCATCACGATTTTAAGCCCCCGCCGGTGCGCTTCTGCCAAAAGGCGGTCAAAATCCTCCATCGTTCCAAATTTTTTCATAATCGCCCGGTAATCCGAGATATCATAGCCGTTGTCACAATCCGGCGATTCGTAGACGGGCGACAGCCAGATCACATCCACTCCAAGCGCTTTTAAATAATCGAGCCGCATGGTAATCCCATTGATATCCCCAATGCCGTCGCCGTTTGAATCCAGAAAGCTGCGAGGATAAATTTGATAGACCGCCGCTTCCTTCCACCATGCCCGTTCCATATTAATCGCTCCAATCTTATATCAGCCTCTCCTCATTATTCTTTCATGCCCGCGTCGTTTTATGAAGCGCCTGCATTGAAAAAAGCTGCCGCAGCCTGCTCATGCAGCCACAGCAGCTTTTGTGAATATTCTCCCATTATGAAAACAGCACGGCAAAGCGAGGCCGCTTTCCCCTTATCTTCCAAAGGCAAAGCGATGCGGCTTTTTGTTGGCTTTCTCTTTCATATAGGGCAGCGTGGTATCGTCCGAAATGGCCGCCGCATATTTTTGCAGCAAATCCCGCACAACAGCCACTGTCTCCCCCGCCTGTTCCGGCGCGGGCCTGTATTCCCGGATAAACGCCCGCTCGCGCTGGCCTATCTCATGCAGGAAGGGCGTCGCGTCAAATGGATCTCGCCCGTAGATCTGCCGGATTCCGCGATCCTTTTTTCGCGGCAGCGTATCGAAATGCTCCAGCGTAAAAGCAAAAAACATCCGCCAGCGCATGCCGTAAAACTGCTGCATCAGGCCGCTCCATTCGCGCCACGCATAGTCAAATATAATCGGTTCCTCCGCAGGCCCCCAAAGCGTGATAAGCGCCAGCGCATTTTCGCGGTAATAAGAGGCCATTGTTTCATCTTCCCCCAGCTTCTGCGCGCGCTCTGCCCAACGGGAGAGCCGCAGCTCCGGCCGCGTTGCCAGGAGGCGATCCATATCCTGTAACAGCTCCAAAAAGGAGGCTAACGCGTGCTCAAACATCGCCCGATTATGCTGAAAAAAGCCATCCATCGCCTGATTGTAAAGCGAAAGCGCATGATTGCTAAGCGCCTGACGGGCAATATCGCAAAGATCGAAGGCATAGCCATCCTTCCCCGCCCGCTTTGCCTCCAGCAGCTTTTCCAACGCGCGTAGGAGCATCCGATTGGAGTATCGAATTTCGATCATATCATTCGGCGCCGCGCGGTCAATCCACCAGTGCGGCCGCGCGCAGAGAATGGAGCCACGCTCGCTGTCGCTGGTTTTCGCCGCATAGCAGCTCATGCGCAGAAGCCTAAGCGCCTCCCGCAGGCAAGCCTCATCGCTCCCGTAGCGGCGCACCGCATAGTCCGCCAGCCATTGCTGAAGGTTCACCCCTTCCGCCTGCGTCAGCATCGTAAACTGCAAATCGTAAAACAGAGGGTTTTGATTAATGCCTTCCATAAACAAGCCGGCGCCCGTAAGGTTCGGGTGCTTTTTCTGTTGCTTGCGATAGGAGAAGGAGGCGGCGGCTTCCAGATCGCCATGCAGGCTGTTTTTGCCACCGAAATTGTGCAGCTCGCCTGCAACATAAGGGTAGCCCCAGAACCCTTTCGTCCCCTTGGCGCGTGCACTGTTGAGATCGAGGATCAGCAGCCTCTCCTTCGGCACGGCCTTCACAATCGCTTTGCGCAGCGACCAGGACTGCATCACCCAGATGGAATCCGGCCGGAAGCTGCGGTACAGCTCGTCAATCGCCCGGCCGACTTTGGAGAGATACGCTTTCCCCTTCACACTCGGGCTGTTTTCATGGAATGGGTCGCAGGCGAGATACCGCCCACAACCGAATAGCTCCTCCTGCTTTTTCAAAAGCGAAAGGCCGAACCGCGCAAACAGCGGATCGAGCGGGTCTAGCTGCGCCGTCGGTGGGAATCCGCACCAGCCTCCTGTTTCCCGAATCCGGGCCTGCGGGAATTTCTGGCGGAAGAGCCTCGGCACATGCCCGGAATAGCCCTGTTGGATAGGCGTCATGCCGAGCGAGCGCTCCCGCTCCAAAATTTTTCGGCCAAGACTGATGCTCTGCTCCACATAGCGGCGGTCCGGCGGGGGCATGGCGCCTTCGAGATTGGTCATCAGCTGCCAGGGCCAATAGGCCGGGCCGGAGAGGTAGGCGAGCGCCTCCCGCTCGGTAAAACCGTATTCCAGCAGTGTTTCAAACCACACGCCCTGCGTGCCGATGATGGAGAGCGGCATGTTGACGCCGTTCATCGCCATAAAATCGATTTCCTTCTCCCAACGCGCCCAATCCCACACAAGGGCCGAATAGCCGAACGTGCAGTAATTCATATAGACGCGGTGCTGCTGCGGCACCGCATAACGCCGCTCCACCGCGGGAACGGGCAGCTCCTCCGGCACAGCAATTTCACGATTACCGCACCAGGATAGATTGACGCCGCACTCCTCCCGCAGATAGGCGTAAAATGCCATACAAAGGCTGATGACACAGTCGCCGGAGAGAATAATCTTCTCCCCCTCGCTACTGACGCAGTAACAATTTTGCCCTGTTGCTGCTTCTTCTACTTTCATCTCCCGGAGCAAAAAACAGCTTTCCTTCCCCGGCAATGCCCGCCGGATCAAATCATATACACTTTGATATTGCATAGATCAACCATCCTCTTTTGCATCAAACGGCAAAATCGCCAGCTTAGTGCATGCAAAATTTTGAGCAGCCTTTCTGCTTGATAAAATGTGGCTTTTAAACGGGCAGCGAAAATTCACGGGCCAACTCCTCATTTTTTTTGCGCCAGTAGCGGCAGAAATATGTTTGGCCCGGAATGCTTAATTTTTTACCGTTCACTTGTTTCAAAAAGGCGGCCACAAAGGCGGCCTCCTCGGCAAAGCACGCTGCGGATACTTCCTCAAGCTCGTCTATATCTCGCGCATCCAGCGCTGCGGCGAGAAATTTACGCTGCATCTCGGCAGCGTGCTTTACATAATCCGCCTCGTCGATATTGCCGCTCATCAGATGCCTGTGCAGCATTTCGCGCTTGAGCCAATACCGGAGCGCCTCCTTTTCATCAGAAGGCAGCACTTTTGCGGCCGGGGACAGCGGCTTATAGATCGACAGGCATGGAAAAGAGCTGCCCGTCACAAAATAGAGCCGGTTGATTTCACAGCAATAGCTCCCGGTCGTTTGATCGCCAAACAGATTCCCCGCATGCATGCACACGCTCGCGGTAGAACTCGTGTGGATATTGACCGCTTGCGTTTCATGGCTCTTCAGGGCTTTCATCATCAATTCAAACGGCTCGCCCTCACCGCTGAGCACGGCGCGCGAAGCCGCGCGGCGTTTCTCCGCGCCGGCAACCGCCGTAACGAGATGGTTTTGATGCGCCCTTCTGAAATCGCCGCTTACGCCGGCTGAGGCGGCCTCATAATCCGCACGCAGCCCAAGGCAGTTCGAAATCGTCTCTACTTCACCGGCTTTTTTAACGGCCCAGCTTCTCCCCGCTGTTTCCAACACATAGGCCTCGTTTTCATCCGCAATTAAAAAGGCATTATCATAATAAAAAGCTTTGTGAAAACCGCAGTTGCCACCCTGCCCATATTCCCCGATCATGGTTGTAATCAGCTTCAGCGCCTCTTTTGCGCTGCGGCATCTTTCCAGCGCCAGCCGCAACAGATCCATGCCGATCAATCCATCCTGCTTCTCCCGCTTTTCTCTCGTAAAAACGGCCTCGTTGCCAATATTCAGGCCAAACTCATTCCAGCCCATCTCTGCGCCCCAAATCCAATGCGGCTTGAGCAGCACACAGGCATATGTATGCCTCACTTGAGGCACACTGATATAGGTTGCACGCAGCATCTCCCCCTCTGCATATTCCCTTGCGGGAACCCGAAGCATTAGATGCGCTTCGTTTGGCGACCGGTCGCTATTTTTACCAAAAAACGCTCTCCGCTCACGTTTCAAATACACAGTATCGCACATAAAAACACCCCTTTTTTTCATTATCGCACACCGCCAACAAAAAGTAAATAATCAGCCGCCAGTAATTGATGGGTTGGATATGATATTTAAGCCCAGGCGCGCATTTCGCCCGGGCTCAGGTTCCTGTGAGGTTTTTATTATAAATTCTTGATAATATCCGATTGGATTGAATTTTATATTCGTCGTTGGAAACTTGTTCATCGTTTTCTTTCAGTATATGTATGGATGGTAAGAGAAACAAATAAAATTCTTCTTCTGAATATTCAATTGAAGTTTCGATGGCGTCAAAAACTACATAACCGCTATCGACATTTCTTATTTTCGCATCATAGTATTTATTGCGCTTATAACATTGGAAGCCTCGATTAAGCATATTGTTTTTTATTAGATCGTATAGCATACCCGTGTAAACAGAATCCGATTTTTTCAACAATCTATCTTCTGGAAAAGTTGATATGATATCTGACTTAATGTGGTTACCAAAAGTTGAAATTAGTTTCTCAGAAGACTCAAAAGAGTATATTTGGCCATTATACAATGACGCAATAAATTTATGCGGATCGATAATTGCTTTCAGTTCTGACCAACTGACAATATCTGTTTTGAAACAGTTGCACTGGGGAATTGAATCGGCTTTAAATACATTTAGCTTGATGAATTTTTTTATGTGATTACCAGAAAAGAAAAGCTCAGAACTTGCTTTTATGTCGGTACTTTTTTCTTCAATAAACTGATTTGAAAATTTCAACGATTTATAAATTGCATATAAAAGACTATCAAATGTACTAATTTCAACAATATCAGCATTTCTACCACTTGATTTGGCGTTTTCAATAAGCGCAGAAACTCGGTTAGATACTGGAACGCCTTTTAAGGTCGTCCAATATAATCCCTTAGAAATAAAATTAGGATCGGTTATATGTTTTTCAAAAAATGACATAATAGATTCATCGTTGCCGGAGTAACCTATTACAATTAGTCCTCTATTCGTCAGGCAATGAAGCCAATGCTCTTGCAGGGTGATTTCTAATGCCTTTAATTCATCATCTGTATTTTGTAAATTATCATAACGGAAATCGCCGTGTAATTTGCATACGCTAGGATATGTTGGGTTGAAATTTTTAATGCTACCTGAATTAGTTGAACTACATACCAAAAGTTCTTGCTGCGGATTTATGATATTAATGGCTGTCTCTGTCAATGCATCAAAATTGGTTGTCCAAACTCTTGTAATTTTATTTTTAATCATCATATCTGCCAAGCATAAATATCCTAAGGATGGATTATGTCTGGCAACTTTTGATTCTATAAAACGCTTTCGTGCAATATAAGAGTTATAGCATTCTTGAAAATAAAAAGAGTATTCATTTGATGCGTATTTTGAAGGATAACCGCCTGTTTTATCAAAATAATCTTGCAGCAATTTTTGTGTAGACGGTAGTTTTAAATCTTTGAATTTTTCGGTTGAAATGTGATTCTCAATGCAGTAAATTTCTCTTTTAAAAAACCATACTAAATCTCCTCCAGTTGGTATGCCGGAGTTAACGGATGCGCCTGCCCCGAGAAAAAAGTCAAACTCTCCATTTTCCATAATAGAGAAAATTCTAATTAACTGTTCTTGAGAAATCACACGTTTCCCTCCTTGATAAGTAAAAAATATTTATTCTATATTATGAAATTATGTCTTTCACCAACTCCACTGCGCTTTCCTCGGCAGGATCATTGGTGCCGAGCTCGCCACGAAAAGCACGGGCGAGGATGGATTTTTTGACGAGGTCAATCTGCTCCAGCACAGCTTCGGCGGCTTCTTTGGCTTGCTGCTCTTTGGCGAGGAGGTCGTCAAGGATACGGACAATTTCGGTTTGTTCGTCACTTAGTGTAGGAAGAACAACCGTTAATGCGGACAATTCCTTCTGATTGATCTTTGGTAATACTGAGCGGGAGCCTGCCGTTGATGCCTGCTCTAAAAACTCTTCTGACAACATATAGTACCATAAGCACTTTGTGTTTCCTTTTGCTTCAATAGGATACATATCTGCACTACATAAGCCATCAAAATCTACTACTACTACTTTAGAGAGATAAGGTCGAATCTTCGAATAGAGAATCTGTCCCGGGTAAAAACGATGTTTACCACTTGTTACACCATCTTCAGAAACAGTGTGATATTCCAACAAAACACCTGTTTTTTTCTCAATATTATCAGGCGCTATATGTGGAAAGTCAGGAAAGGTTGCCGGATCAACTAAATTGCTCTTAATTGTCGCTACTTCATCAAAACGTTTTTTTGCCCAACTCTCCATTCCGACATCGTGTTCTTTTCTCCACTGGGCGGTGAGTTCTCCGGTGAAGGCTTTGTGTAGGATGGCGGCTTTGCGGGTTTCAAAGCTATCCAGCGCATCCTGCGCCTTTTGCTTTGCCTCGTCCAGCTTGGCAAACAGGCTTTCAATGCGGTCAACAATGCGCTGTTGTTCGGGGAGTGGAGGGAGAGGAATTGTCGTTGCCTTAAAAGGCTTTATTGTAATATGTACCATTCCGGAGCCGTGTGCTTTCGCATATAGTTGATCTACGACATGGAGCAAATAATAGTAAAGATATTTTTTGCTGATGTCTTTCTTGGGAATTACTTTAAAGATATGCTGATTAAGCCATCCATCCTCACCGTTCCAAATATACGCCCCCAGGGAAGCGGACCAGGCAAATAGCAGGTCACCAGCTCTAACCGAGTATTTTTCTTCAAAAGTTTTGGTTGTTCGATTGATTTCTGTTGAGGAGTTTGTTAAGTTTTGAATCCGAATAATAGGTTTTCCAGTGGTTTCCCACTCTATTGGCTTAAATGCTCTACCGTTAATATAATCTGCAACATCACCCAGTGTTTTTCGTGCCATCAGTCTTGCACCTCCAGCGCCCGCAGTTCTTTCACCACGCTCATCAACAGGTCAACCGCTTCTTCCAGATTGGCGGCGGCCTCCTGGGCGCTCTCCGCCGGGTCGGGCAGATCGTTATAATCCAAAACGGAATCATCACGAATCAAACCAAGGTCAAGGGTGTCGCCCTTTTCGGCGATTTGTTCCCTTGTAAATACACTCCAGCGCTCGTCGTCCACAGCGTGGCGGTCTTCGGCGGTATAGGCTTTTACGAAACCTTCAAAATGCTCTTTTTTCAGCGGCGTTGTCTTGCCGAAAGAGGGCATATTGGTGCGCAGGTCATAGAACCAAACCTCTTTGGTGTTGTCCTTTTCAGTTTTGCCACGGGTAAAGAAAAGCACATTAGTTTTAACCCCCTGCGCATAGAAAATGCCAGTGGGCAGGCGCAGAATGGTATGGAGATTGCAAAAGTCCATAAGTTCTCGGCGGACGCTTACACCATCGCCGTCGGCAAACAGCACATTATCCGGCAAAACAACGGCACAGCGGGCGTTTCCGTCTGCTTTCAGACTGCGGTAGATCACCTGCAAGAAGTTTAGTTGTTTGTTGGAGGTCTGGAACGAGATATCGTCACGGGATGTGCGCTCGCCGCCTTTTTTGGTTCCGAACGGCGGGTTGGTCAAGATCACGTCAAAGCCGTTCAGCCTTTTTGCGCTCGGGGACAGGGAGTCTTCACAGAAAATATGCGCCGGAACATTGTGCAGATAGGCGTTCATCAGAGCCAAACGGTGCGCATCGTGCACCAGCTCAACCCCATAGAAAGAGTCTTGAAACGCCGCCATTTCCTGATCAGAAAGAGAATAGAGATCCACACCGTCAACAGCGTGCTGATAGGCGGAAATCATAAAACCAAAAGTACCGCAGGCGGGGTCAAAGCATTTTTCACCGAGTTTCGGGGAAATCAAATCGGTCATCACATCAATGAGCACACGGGGCGTGAAATACTGCCCAGCGCCGGACTTTTTCTCGTCGGCGTTCTTTTGCAGCAAGCCTTCGTAAAGGTCGCCGAGGCCCTCCTGCTTTGCCTCAAACCAATCCAGTTTGTTGATTTCTGAAATGATTTTCTGTAGGTTTTTCGGTTCTTCAATACTGGAAACCGCTTTTGCATAGATATCGCTGATTTTGGGAATACCGGTGCTGCCCAGTTCGGAAAGCAACTTTGTATAGTAGTTTTTCAGTTCAATGCCTTCCAAGGTGGTAAGATGTTCCCAAGAGTAGTTGTAAAGCAGAGGCTTTCTGGATTCTTTTTCTTCTTCGGTGAGTTGTTCAACTGCTTTGCCTTTTTTGCGGGCATACTGTTCCAAAGATTTTTGGTATGCCTTTAGCACATCGGCTTTCAAGGTGTTTTCTTCACCGGTTTCATCCAGCATTTTAAGAAACAGGATATAGGTGAGTTCCGTAACATACTGATGATAGGTAATTCCATCGTCACGCAGGACATTACAGAGATTCCATAATTTTTGAACAATATCAACTGTACTCATTATGCGGCTCCTTCATAAATATAAGTGTTGATTTCTCTGATAATTTCAACGAGCGTTCCGCCAAATTTCTTGTTGAAGCGGGCAAAACCGCCGTCCATTTTAAATACCGGAGCTTCAAAAGTTTCGGTGTTCAGGATGCTTTCGTGCAGCATATAGGTTTTGATTTTTTCTAAAAGGTCAAGCTGCATTTTGTTAAAACGATGTGCGGCAGTAAGTTTGGCAAAAGCAGCCACAACACGCTCATCGTGGTTAAACAGTGGTGTTTTCAGCACAGCCTTGCGAACGTGAGCAATAATATCCGCCACAATATGTGCATTGGTAACGGCACTGGAGGCTTCGTTCAGGCTGGTTTCCGTGAAATTCTCTTTGTCCAAAGCGAGTTTCAGCTCTTTTAGCTGTGCTCTGGTCATATCGCTGGGTTTGGTGCAGGCAATTCGAATCGCTTCAATCTCGTCTTTGTTCTCGTTGACGAATTTCGTAAAGGCTTCCAGATAATCTTCCGGTTTTTCCGTATCGCCGTATCCACGGGTGGTTTCTTTCAAGGTGTCTTCTTTTTCAGAGTAGAAATAACCTTTTTTCTTGCCTTTGAGCGAATCCACCCACAGTAAAAAGTCTTTATCTTTTTTGCAACCTTCAATGAACGCATCTTCTGTGCAGGATTTCAGCTTGTGGACATATGCTCTTAAATCAATATCACCCAAGCGTTCCGTGACCTCATATTTTTGCTCCGGAGTCAGATTGTTGTTTTTTCGCTGAAGTCTTGCAAGAATACGGTCTTTGATCTGCTGTTTGTTTTCTTCGCTGTTGCGGAATAGATCTTCCAGCAGTTCCGACATCGTTTTGCTTACGGAAACGGATTTCATCCCGGAAGTGGAGTCCAAATCCTCATACACCCGCACCGCATCAAAAATGTTAAAATGCGTTTTGCCGATCTCAGGGCAAAGGCGGGTGGCACGACCGAGCATCTGTTCAAACAGGATGCGGCTGTTAATCTTCCGCATAAACACAAGGTTGCAGATAGGCGGAACATCGATGCCGGTTGTCAGCAAATCAACCGTTACCGCAATGTTAGGATATTGGTTGTTTTTAAACTGTTTGATTACCTGCAAAATTTTCTTTTTGTTTCCGCCGGCGGTTTTGCCGGTAATTTTCATAATCGCATCATTGGAGATACCGTAGGGCTTATAAATATTACGAAGAGTATCGACAATGCAATCGGCGTGGTTATCATTGACAGCAAAAATCAATGTCTTTTCGCCGCTTTCAGGATTCAAGTGATTGGATATTTCCTCTAAAACCTTGCGGGTGTGGTCGGGAAGGACGATTTTTTTATTGAACTCCGAAACATCAAAATCCAGCTCGTCTTGCAATTCAGAGCCGTTAATCAGCTCGTTTGTGTTGGGGTCATACTGCGCAAGCGTTTCACCCTTTTTGAATTTCGCTTTGTTTTCAATGAAATCTGTATTGATGATATAAGGCGGGTCGTGATCGACCAGCCAGCCGTCAATCACGGCTTCCCGATAGCTGTATGTAAAAATCGGCTCACCGAAAATTTCAGTGGTGTGCAGGGCAGGAGTAGCTGTAAGGGCAATTTTAACTGCGTCAAAATATTCGATGACCTGTTTATATTTACTCATATAGTCATCTTGATTATCGTAGAGAATTTCTTCTTCTGTCATTTCCCTGTCGAGAATATATCCTCTGTGTGCCTCATCTACGATAATCAAATCAAAAGCACCAGGCATTAAATCAGGTGTATCAGAAAGAATGGTACGTTTTAATAATCCCTGCACAGTAGAAACGCTGACTTTGGTTTCTAGATTAATTTCGTTATCATCAATGGCTTTCAGCTCATAGATTTCATCTAGAGTCATTAAGTCTTTCAGCTTGACATCCTTAAAGGTATCCATTGCCTGCTCTCCGAGGGATACACGGTCAACAAGGAACAGAATTCTCTTGAAGCGTTTGGATTCAAGCATTTTGTAAATAAGGCCAAGAACGGTTCGTGTTTTACCGGTGCCGGTCGCCATTGCAAGCAATGCCGTGCGGCTACCATTCATGATTGCTTCGGTAGCCTTGTTGACCGCCTTAATCTGGTAGTCACGGAGATTAAGACCGGTAGGGTCTTCCATAAACGAATCGTTATAGTTAGCTAAGTTTTCATTGGCTTTGTCAATATCCTGACTTAATTTTTCTTCCAGATCACTGGGACTGAACCAATTTCGGATTGGATATGACTGGTTGGATGTTTTTCTTGCGTCTAAAAACCATATACCGGATTTCGTTCTGAGCTGTTCCAAAAAAGCTCTGCCGTTTGAAGCAAACAGGAAAGGCACCTGATAATTATCCCAAGAATTTATAACATATTTTGAATGTTCTTTTTTGATATGTTTTGCATAGTCTTTTACCTGCACATCAATGGTAGAAGCAACATCTTCCGAAGCCTTTTTCGCATCCATTAAAGCGACGAGTTTTTCCCCAATGAAGAAGGCATAGTCTGCATATCCATTTTTATAAAAAGCAGAATTGGTAGGCCATTCGCTGATAGCAATATTTCTGCCTTTCACTGGGCGAGTGCCTTTGCTGTAACGCAAATTGGTGGTATCTGCTTCCCATCCTGCTTTGCGAAGCTGCTCGTCTATCAGACAGCGTGTTTGTGCTTCGTTCCACTGCATCATAGAGGAAACCGTCTCAGCTCGTTTTGCACGTTCTTTCTGCGTTGTACCCGAAACAGCTGTTGTTACCTGTGCGAGCTTTTTTGACAGTTCGGCAATCTTTTTTTCCTGATCTTCTATTACTGATTTTAGGTCTACCTGATGCACTTCTTCAGGCATAACAAAATCTTCGGCGAGATATCCCCAGTCGCCGTATGTCTCCATAAACCACACTGCTAAGTTGTATGTCATGGAAAGAAGCGTTTTAGCTTCGTCTACAGAATCTGTTCCCGCATGTACTGCGGAATTGCGGGTTTTACGGAGAACATATAGTGTATTATCAATCTCGTGAGGAAGAAGGCCGGCACGCTTCAACAAACGAATACGATTGGCGTGGGTATTATCTGTCTTGGGTTCATCCATATGTTCAAATACCAAAATTTCCAGAACAAGGCGCTCTGCAAACATTCCAAGCTTATAGATACACGCATTGGGATCAGAATACAGATAGTTTTCTGCATTAGCGCCTAATTGTGCCAGCACAGGCCAATACCTATTTAGAAATTCAAAGTTTGATTTCATTGCTATCGCCCTCACTCTTAATTTTGAATTTTACCATTAACGGAGTTAATAGCTATACGTTCGTTTACTCCTCTGAATAATAAAATTCATCTAACACATAAGTTTTAACGGGTGTAATATACAGCTCATACTTTATGACCAATTTAACCAAATCATTGCCGTCGATTAACGTAATTGGTGAACCCTCTCTCGCAGCGACTCTGGCTGAATTTGTAAATCTACCGTTGGTAATGAATACACCATAATCCGCTTGATATTTATTCATAGCGCCTAAGAACTGATTGATTTCAGGTTCTGTAACAGGTGCAACATTATATCGTTTGCATTGTATAACTACTCTTGTCGTTCTGAAATCATTTGCATCTATGTGATAACCATATCCGTCAATTCCACCGTCGTTGCTAATCTGAACACCTTTTTCGGTAAATTCAACACCCATACGGTTTAGCAATGCTCTTGAAAAGGCTTCAAATTTTTTCGGACTCATTCTAGCTATTGACGCAAGCAGTGTTTCTTTGAAATCATCTTTGATTTTTTCTTCTGCCTGTGTTTCTTCTTCGTTATCGCTAACATCAGCAATTTTATTTTTCTTATTGTTATTGCTCAGTTCATCCCAATGTTTTTTTGAGGTTTCAATTATATCCTTTTGAACATCAAGGGTATCTAACTCAAGATATAATCCTTTTTCCGTTAGAGTGATTGGAGAAGAGTTAGTATATGTCAATAAATTGTTAAACAGCAAATCTTTAATGGCAAAGTTAAACTTGAAATTAAACTCCTTATATGTATTACCCGTTTTCTTTGACTTTTTAACGATTTCGGAAAATTCTGCTATTTGATCATCTAAATCTGCAATCCGCTCTTTGATTTCGGAACGTTCTAACTGTCCTCCCGCTTCTTGCAATACTTTTAGTATCGGTTTAATCAAATATGCCACTTTACCGTCTGATGATAATTCCATTAAATTCATGATAGTTCCTCCGCCTTAAAGGTAGTATAACCTTCGTAATAGTAGCTATGGTCGATGCCTTCCATGTAGACTTCACAGCTATTTATGTAATCGGTCAAAGCATTGTTAAACAGATGTTTGTCTTCCATATCCTTAATTGGGTTGCGTTTCATCGTCATTTGTTATCCATCATTCTCCAAAAGTCCGTAAGTCCGATAATAGGACAACATCGCCTGAAGTTGCAGCTTATTGGCAAAAAGCTGGCGATAGGTAACAGTTTTTTCTTTGCCCTCCGCTTTGAGCTTTGCCATCTTTTCTACAGTCGAATCATACTGTGAAAGGATGGCTTTTAGCATGTTTTCAAATGATTCCAATCTCTTTTCGTCCATTCAAATCACCGATTATTTCTCAGCCGCAACGCCGGATTTCATCCATGCGTCCACTTCACTGATCTTAAATTTCCACAGCCTGCCGATTTTCGTGGCGGGCATTTCTCTTTTTTCAATCCATGCTAAAACGGTGTCCCGGCTGACGCCGAGGTATTCGCATATCTCTTTCATAGAGCACCAGCGTTCTACATTCAAATCCATTTTTCGCCCTCACTTTCGGGTAGATATAAAAACACAGCATAATTATACAACAAACCGGTAAGAAAATCAATGTTTTTTGCCGATTTATAAGGAATAGAACAGTTTATTTGGATGACTACCCGAAAAAAAAGCTGCTCCAATCGGAACAGCTTCTTTGCTTTGCCGGCATATTTTTCTGATTTAGACTTGCCACTTGCTGCTTCTCAGTGGGAATAAGTGAAGGGCTCTTTCACAGCAGTTGAAAATTGAATGACCGTCCGAAGGATACAAACCGCCATGACTTTGCCGAAAGGCAAACGAGCGCCTGAGTTGATAAAAACAACAGCTTGGGACTGCACAGCGCCCGCCGACAAGCGGGAGTACATGTAGGAATCTTAGGATGCAACGGCAGCAGATATCGGAAGGCGCTACGACCCTCACGCCGATATCTGCCTTACATAGCCATAAAAAAGGAGGATGGAAGCTATGAAGAAATCGGAGCTCAAAGAGCTTTACCAGATGATGTTCCCGGATTACCCGGATATTGTAACCGTCAAACAACTGCGGGAGATGCTCGGCGTCAGCCGTGCGCTTGCGTACAAGCTGATCAGCGACGGCGAGATACAGGCGGTAAAAATTGGGACGTCATTAAAAAATCCCCAAGGTCAGCGTCATCAACTACGTGACCGAGGAGCAAAAGGAGGTGAAATCCAGTGCCTGAACGAATCGAACTTACTCCGTCCCAACGCACACGGTGCAACCGCCTGATCAAAAGGCTGTGCGCCAATTACGATGATGGCAACTGCCTATTGCTGGACGACGGCGAAGCTTGCGTCTGCCCGCAGACCATTTCCTATTCGCTGCTGTGCAGGTATTTCCGGAATGCGGTTTTACCTGCCGAACAGGAACTGTATGCTGACATTTTCAAACAGCGTACTTATCACTACGCCGAGTGCGGGGCGGCTTTTGTGCCAAACTCCAACCGGCAGAAATACTGCTCGGATTGCAGCAAAAAGGTGCACCGCAGGCAGAAAAACGAGAGCGCAAAGCGGACAGTTAGAGGCACAGAAACTCCCTATTTACAAAGGCTTTTTCAGGTCGAAACAAGGTGAAGAAGGATAAAATACCAAACCCCTCGATTTCCGAGTTCTAATTGTCCGCACCCCCCAAAAAAAGAAAGGATGTACTTATGAAAAGAAAATTAGTAACCGTGGACGCAGAAACCCTGCTGTCCACACCGATGAGTAAGACCATGTTCATTGTTAATGGGCTGATTCCGCAAGAAGTGAATGCCCTGAGCATAGTCTCTAAAATCAGCAAAAACTGGCTGATGTTGTGGTTGGGATTGCAAGTCTCCCAAGGCTTCTCTGTTTGGGAAATCTCGACCATGCACTGCGACGTGCTGTATCTCTGTTTGGAGGATACGCTCAAACGAATCAAAGACCGGCTTTTCGATTTGACGGACGATTCCACCCGTAGCTTCCACTTAGCCGTGACCTGCGGCTTGATCGGGAACGGGCTGGAGGAAGAAATCATTAACTTCTTGGAGGACTTCCCGAAAACAAAGATGGTGATCATCGACACACTCCAAAAGGTGCAGGATTCCAGAGGCAGCGCTGGGAAAACGGGAATGTACGGCAACGACTACGACGACATTTCCTCCATCAAGCGGATTGCAGATGAGCATGATATTTCCATTATTCTCGTCCACCATCTGCGAAAGCTGAAGGACGGGGACGATCCGTTCAACGAGGTCTCCGGTTCCACCGGCATCACCGGGGCGGCGGACACCAATTATGTGCTCAAGCGTAAGCGAAGCAGCCGGGACGCCACGCTTCTTGCCTGCGGGCGGGATGTGGAATATCAGGAGCTGACTTTGCGGTTTCAGGATCTCAAATGGGAGCTGGTGGAGCGTAAAGAAACGGAGGAAATCCGCAAAGCGGAGATTCCGCAGTTTCTTTTTCGGGTGGTGGAATTTATGAAAGCCCGCACCGAATGGGTGGGAACCGCCACCGAGCTGATCGCCGATATGGCGGAAACGGAAACCACGCCCAATGTGGTAACCAAGTACTTGGGACAGTTTTACTATGAGGTGCTGGAGCCCGCCGGAATCGAGTACCGCACCAAGCGGACGGGACAAAGCAGGCTGATTAAATTCATACGCCATGACGGCGGTGACGCAAATGACGGGAATATCACGGTATAGCGAAATATCCGTCACAGCCGTCATTGCTGTCACAAATAAAAGAAAGGATTGAGATTTGATGAGAAACAAAATACTTGGAATCAATGTGCGGGTAACGCCTGCCGAGAAGGAGAAACTCAGCAAAAACGCATATTATTGCGGACTTTCTCTGTCGGAATATCTGCGGAGGCTGGGGCTTGGAAAAGATGTCAAAGCCGCAACCGATGAGAAATCTACAAGACTTTTCGGCTTGTCCGACAACTGAAAAAGGATTTTGATTCACTCGCAAGAAGCGAAATCCTCCATCGGCTAAGCACGGTAGAGGATCTTCTGAAGTAAATAAACAAAACGGAGGTTTTAGGCTACATTTCGGGGGTCCCCGGAAAGCCGCAAGGCTTTTTGGGGAAAGGAGGAGCAGCGGAATGATTGAGGCCTGCCGCTTGCGGCGGGACGAAAGATATGAAGCTTGCAACGACGCAGCGAGCAGACCGTTTATACTCCCAAAAGTCGTAAAACGGTAAATCTCGTTAGGGCGGTCTCGGCTGTCGCCTCGGTCGGTGCTTCTGCGCTTTGCGCAGAGGTCTCCACCGGAGACCCGCACCCCTAATACCCCTCAATGAAAGGACGAGCATGATGAAACAAAGAATCAAAAAACAGTTTTGGTTTTCTCCACAGGAAGCCAAAGAATTAAAACGCAAGGCAAAGCTTTGCGGAATTACAGAGACCGCCGTTATCAGAATACTTCTGCGTGGCTACGAGCCGAGAGAAAAACCGGACGCAATATTTTATGACACGATGCGTGAACTGTCCGCCATCGGCAACAACATCAACCAGCTTGCGGCGAAAGCGAACGCTCTGGGCTTTATTGATACGCCGATGCTGAAAAACGAAGCGCTTCGATGGCACAAGTTGCAGGCGGCGATTGAACGGGAATATTTGCGCCCTGAAAAAAGCAATCTGAAATGGCAATAAGGAGGCGAACAACATGACAACACAAAAATCTGATTTTACACTGCCCACGCTGGATGATTTATTCTCTACACAGGCGGAACGGGACGATGCCAAACTGGAACGAGTAAAAGACATTCCGCTGTATGAGCTTCATCCGTTCAAGGATCATCCCTTTAAAATTCAAAACAACGAGGAAATGAAACGACTGATTGAGAGCATTAAAAAGTTTGGAACCATTACGCCTGCGAGCTGTCCTGTGTATGCCAAATAAAATCAGGAGGTAAAATAAATTATGGTATCAGGGCACTTGGAAATTAAAAAAGGGTACTACTATGTGGTGCTAAGCTATGTGGATGTCAACGGCAAAAGGCACAGACCGTGGATTTCCACAGGACTTCCCGAAAAAGGGAATAAACGAAAAGCAGAAACGGAGCTTATCCGTATCCGCGGTACTTATGAGCCGCCTACAGAAGTTGAAGAGCTAAACTCGGATATGCCCTTTGCGGATTATCTGCTGCAATGGCTGGATATCGTAAAAGGTGCGTGTAAAGATCGCCACATACGCTTCATACGAAGGAATGGTGAAAAGCGTAATCGAGCCTTATTTTCGCAAGAAAGGCTACACCTTGCGAGGATTGGAAGCACGGCACATCCAGCAGTTTTATTCCGAAAAGCTGAAAACCGTTAAACCGAATTCTGTTATTCACTATCACGCGGTCATTCATCAGGCGCTGAAATACGCAATGAAAACCGATCTTGTGCCGCAGAATGTAGCGATGAAGGTAGACCACCCAAAAAAGAATGACTTTCAGCCGGTATTTTGGGACGCATCAAAATTACAGCATCTTTTTGAGGTGATCAAGGGAACAAAACTGGAACTGCCTGTTTTAGTCACTGCCTTTTATGGCTTGCGCCGTGGCGAGGTGCTGGGACTCAAATGGGACGCTATCGACTTTGAGCGTGGAACGCTGACAATAAAGCGCACCGTCACTTCAATTCAGGTTAACGGTAAAACAAAGATTATTGAGCAGAATTCAGCAAAAACAAAATCCAGTATGCGCACACTTCCGCTGGTGGGCAGCTTTGCTGAATACTTCAGAGAAGTCAAGGCGGCGCAGGAACTGAACAAGCAGGTCTGCGGCAACTGCTACAACTATGAGTACGACGGATATGTGTTTGTGGATGAACTGGGAGAGAGAATGAATCCCAATTATCTTACGCAACAATTTCCTGCCTTTATTCAAAGGCACGGAATGAAAAAGATGCGTTTCCACGATTTGAGACACCCTTATGTCAAGTCCACGACAAAAAAATATGAAGATTTTTTTCAACTTCTAAAAGCCAGTTAAGAACCGCAATTCCTAACTGGCTTTATCAATATACCCTGAGCTGTTATGCCAGGTCATTTTTTATTTTTAGCACGATCTCAACCCTCTTGTTAGGGTAAATAAAGATTTTTTCAATCAGCATATCAACAAGTTCAGAAGTCAGTCCTTTGTTTTCAACCAAAGACTGTAATACATCTTTTTGCTGGTGCTGACGTTCTTTTTCCTGTTGTTCAGCCTCCAGTCGTGTCATTACAACAGCCTTTGTATTCTGTACTTCAAGCAATCGCTGTTCAATAAGTGCTTTCTGTTCTTTATAGAGGTTAACATCAATTTGCTTTATTACAAGCGCCTCATACAGTTTACGCTTTTCTTCCTGCAGCTCAAAGATCTGATTATCAAATTCAGCTCGTCTCACTGCAACCTTATCAACAGGTTTTAATTCATTCGGCCCATCAATCCCCAAAGATACTTCAAACTGTTTACAAAGAAATTCATATACTATGGATTCCAATTCGCTTTCCCGGATCGTCATACCATAGCAAGGCTGTGAAGAATCCATATAGGAAAACCTGCAGCGATAAATAGTCTCATTGGAACGGTGCATAGCATGTTTGCAGGAGCCGCAAAATACCTTTCCTCGAAGGGGATAACTATGCTGTTTTCGTTTTGGAATTTTAAACCGCTTAATGGAAGCATTAGCTTTCTCGAAAAGTTCTTTGCTAACCAATGGGGTGTGATGATTTGGAATCTTGATCCATTCGCTTTCATCTTTTGTCCGCATACGGTTTCCGCCGATTTCTGTTACAGTCTTTTTTCCTATCACATAAGTGCCGATATAACGTTCGTCTGCTAACAGTCTCAAAATGGTTGAATTAGACCATACACCATTTGTCCTTGATACATCGTGATACTTTTGGCCTTTGAGAGCCTTGTATTCGCCCGGTGTAGGAATTGCCTGACTATGAAGTTCTCTGGCAATCTGCGCACTGTTCATACCGGACGCAGCATATTCAAAAATCATCTGAATAACGCAGGAGGTCTCTGGATCAGGGACCATTCGGTTATTGTCACCTTTACAATATCCATACGGGCAGATCTTACTTTGATATTCACCGCGGCGCATCTTCATATACTTTGCGGTTTTGGTCTTAACAGACATATCCCGGCTGTAATATTCACTGATAAGGTATTTGAAGGCAACCTCCATACCACCGGTATCGCCTTTGAGCTTTTTCGTATCAAAATCATCACTCACAGAAATAAAACGGGTATGAAAGATCGGGAATACCCGTTCTATAAAGTAACCTGTCTCTAGACTGTTGCGCCCAAATCTTGAAAAATCCTTTACCATGATACAGTCAATTCGGTTTGCACGTACCAGATCAAGAAGTTCCTGAACAGCAGGGCGTTCAAAATTTGCCCCACTATACCCGTTATCTACAAACTCCATCAGTTCTGCATTTCCGTATTCTTCTAAGCCGGCAGCGTGTTCTTGAAGGATCATGCGCTGGCTGGAAATACTTAAACTGTCTGTTTTGAAATCTTCCAAAGACAGACGGATATATAGAGCAATCACATATTTTTTCATTGTGCCACCGCCTTGCTGTATTCCTGAAACTCTGTACGGAAGCGGAATCTGATAGAGACATGTTTATCGTGATCCACTTCAATACGCTCAATTAAACGTGATACAAGCTCTGCAGTTAATGTACATCCAGCTTTCAGTTCTTTTTCGTCTTTTTCAAGCGTCTTATACTGTTCAAATTGTTTTTTTATCTCTATGGCTACTTTTTCACATTCTGCAAGTTCTGCTTTGGCAGAGCTCATTTTATCTTCATAGTTCTTTTTCCAAAGAAAGAAATCGTCTTTATCTACCAGGCCGCTTACCATATCTTCGTACAATACCTGAATACGATCCTGGTTCTGCTGGATCATACGGCTGGCGGTATTGCGGCGATCCTGCAATTCTTTTTCCCTTTTACGCCATTGGGTTCCATCCTCAACTAAAAGGGCATAATCTCCTAAAGCAGCGGAGAGTTCCTTTTTCAGAATGTCGATCACAGTATCTATCAATTCATTTTCTTTTATGGAAACACCGACACATTTTTCCTTATGAACCCTGCTGGGAGTAAGGCATTGAAAACGGTAAACATCTCCCTTTTTTCGGCGTGCTCTTTGGCGGTGCAGACTTCTGCCACAATGAGAACAGAAGATCAATCCTTTAAAAATATTTGGAGAATATGGAATCTTTTCTTGTTGTTTGTATTTTTCGGCAACTTCTATTCGGTACTTCTGGACCTCATCAAAAACTTCCCTGGAAACTATGGCTTCGTGGGTAGCGGCGACAGAAATAAGGTTTTCTTTTCCTGCAGGTCTTTGTTTATGTGCAACAGTTTTTGTATGGCCCTGAACCATATCGCCGGTATATTTTTCTTCTTTAAGGATCTTCATTACGGTACGTGTCTGCCAGAAACCTTCTCCTATTAAATTTTCATGCGTGATTTCCCCGGTAGAATACTTATAATTGCTTGGTGCAGGATAGCCGCCTTCATTCAGCATCAGTACAATGCGGTTCAGACCAACTTTTTCATATGCCCATTGAAAGATCTGCTGGACAACCGGAGCTGCCACCGGATCCACAATCAGCTTATGGCAGTCATCAGGATCCTTTTTATATCCAAAAGGTGCACGAGCGCCAACAAATTTTCCCTCTTTCATATCCTGTCTTGCCTGTGCTTTAATCTTACGACCAATATCGAGTGAATAGGCTTCGTTTATCATATTTTTCAGAGGAAGGATAATTCCACCGTGCAGGTTATCAGGATTTTCGGAATCAAACTGATCTGTTACAGCGATAAACCTGACATTATGAGAAGGAAAATACTGTTCTATGTAGTATCCGCTGTCAATGGAGTTACGCCCAAGACGAGACAGATCCTTTACGATTACACAGTCGATTTTTCCGGCTTCAATGTCAGAGAGCATACGCTGAAATCCCTCACGGTTAAAATTGGTTCCGGTTGTACCATTATCTATGTAAGTATCATAAATGCGAAATTCCGGTTTGTTGGAAAGGTAGTCCTTCAGAACCATTTTCTGTGTTTCGATAGAATTACCACGCTTTTTGTTATCTTCCACAGATAAGCGGATATATAAAGCGGTATTGATAAACGGAGAAACCGATGTAAAAATAGGTTCTGCGATATGTTTTCTGCTCTTTCTTGCCATCTTAGACCACCATCCTTTCCTGTGCCGGAGCAATCAGAGAAATTGCTTTCTCATATTCATTCTGATAGTTAAATTCAATTTGAAATTCATTTTTCCCAACTACCTTGATACTGTGAACAAGCTGGATCATTACCTTTCGGTCTAGTTCTTCGATTTCAGAAAATCTCTTGAAGTTCTCAATCCAGCGGTTACGTTCACTGCGGTTTTCCATAACATCTGTCCGTTTTTCTTCTAAAGCGGCTATTGCCTGTTCAAGCTGAGTGATACGAACATTGTAGGTGTTCTTCAAATTTAAAAACTCATGCTTCTCGATCAATCCGCTTACCATATTTTCATAAAGACTGGTTTTGAATGTCCGTATCTGCTCCAACTGCTGATTGTTCTGCGCGATCTGTCTGCTGTATTCCCGGATCAGTTCTTTATTGATACGGCTCTGATTGATACCGGATAAAATTTCTTCCAAAGAAACAACATTATTAACAAATCCTTTTACACTATCCCTGACACATTCCATCAGGTCGCTTTCCTTTACCATAACAGGGTTTGTACAGCCACTCTTCTTCCCGGTAGGGCAATAGTAGTAGTGGTACTCTTTGTCTTTATAGCGGTTTGTCTTTCGTATCATACGGGCGCCACAGCAGCCACAGATCAATATGCCGGAAAATAAATAGACTTTATTTTTACCGGGAGAAGTACGGGTATCCAGTTGCCGGATCTTCTGCACCAGGTCAAAATCGTGGGGCTCAATAATCGCTTCGTGAGCGTGTTCCACACGAATCCATTCGGACTGAGGACGGTTTTCAATTTCTTTCAGTTTAAAGTGCTGTGAGCCTTGTTTTCCCTGAACCAGAGTGCCGGTATAAGTTTCGTCCTGCAAAATACGGACAATCGTAGTAGAGGACCACCGACAATCTTTTCGATCGGTATATCCGTTTCTTGCACAAGGCAGACCATTCATTTTCTTATAGGCAAGAGGAGAAAGTGTTCCTAAACGGTTCAGCTCATTTGCAATCGCATAAGGACTGAAACCTTCCAGGCGCATCCTGAAAATACTTCGTACCACCTGAGCGGCATATTCATCTACCACAAGGAGATTATGATTTTCTTCGGATTTACGATAGCCGTACACGGTAAAAGCACCGACAAAATCTCCATTTTTACGTTTTGTTTCAAGAGAACTGCGGGTTTTCAAAGAAATATCGCGTGCGTAAGCCTCGTTCATAATGTTTTTTACGGAGACCGTAAGGTCATCCCCGGCGGACTCATTGATTGTGTCGATATTATCGTTGATAGCAATAAAACGTACACCATAAGCCGGAAAAACACGTCTCATATAACGGCCGGTTTCAATATACTCACGTCCAAGTCTGGAAAGATCCTTTACAATCACACAGTTGATCTTTCCCTCCATAATGTCATCCATCATTTCTTTGAAAGCCGGGCGATCAAAAATCACACCGCTATAACCGTCGTCCACTCGTTCCGAAACAAGTTCGATCTCCGGGTGGTGGCTGGCAAATTCCTCAATCAGCTTTCTTTGGTTTCCAACACTGTCACTTTCGTTTGACTTATCATCCGTATAAGATAATCGGATATACTTCGCAGCTTTATAAATCTGCATACAGAAACACTCCTTTCATTACGGAAAAATCCCCGCAATTCAAGGAGTGCAATATGCCTTATTGTTATTCAATTCCTTTTCCGATTCTTATTATAACGCTCCATGCGGGAAAAAACAGCCCCTAAAATGTAAATTTTTATCGTAAGATACCATGCAGACATTCTTCTAATGCAGCTCCGTCCGTACAATAAGTAGCACGCACAATAAACTTTCCACACCTGAAATGACAGGGGTTCTTGATCTGTCTGACGAACTCGGCAATTCGTTCTTCACGCGGAAGTTCCTTGTTGACGGATACACTGCGAATATCCACCAGTTTATCAGCATAAGAAGTCTTTTGTTCCATTTTTCCAGCTCCTTTCCGTAAATTGATTCTCTATCAAAATCACATGGATAAAGCCGGACCTGGACTTGTAATCTAAGCCCGGCTTCATAGTATCTGATTTCGATTTTATATGCCGTATTTGCCACGCATCCCCGGCAGGTTCTGTTGACACAGAACAGGGGTTGCTATGGGCTGCGGACAGCTTGACCGCATCATAGCCCCGCAGTCGTCGCCGCTTTGCCAGAGCAAGCGCACGCCGCAGGAACTCCCCCCAAGTCTTTAGGAGGCCGTGAAGAAGTACCATTGTCATCTGCGCCGTCGTCGCGCCCGAACCTGCCACAGCCGGGTTAATAGGTTGCGTGGATCGCTCGGACAACCGGGTTCATCACCTCCTTTGGCTGTCTGTCATGGCGCCGCCCTATATGCCGCTCGGTACGCAGAATGATGTACCCATAGCAACGTATATTCACTTGTCAAAGAACCATGAGGGAGAGAAGGCAATCAAAGCGCTCCATATTGGAAATATATCGGAACGGTTCTGTCCGATCCAACCACAATGGCTTGTCCTGCCAAAAGGTCCCTTCATAATACAGTACATTTTTAAGGGAAAAGTTAGTGGGCTTATAAATTATTTTTTAAAAAATATTCTTGAAGCTGTTTTAAACCTCTGTTAATGCTCTGATGAACTGAGATTTTACTGCAGTTTTCCACTCTGGCAATTTCCGTTTGGCTCTTGCCGAGAAAATAACGTGCATAGATCCTCTGACGTTGTTTTTCTGATAGAGTAGCAAGTCCCTTATAGATCATTTCAGTCACCCTATGCTGTTCATAAATATCTGCTGGTGATTTTTGATCTACAAGGGCTTCATATTCAATTCCATCTCCAAAATCCAAAGAAAAATATGCTTTGTGTCGATATGTATAAATCCGATATGCTTCATCGCGTAATTTATAAGCTCTTAAAATATCAGCGACTTCATCCGGCACTTCTACGATTGTGTCTGTTGTGTAAAATGGGTAATATTCCTTTAAATTGATTTGTTTCATATAAATTTCCTCCAATTTCGATTTGTTTGCGTGTGAAAAGCTAAAACCGAAATCAGAGGGCGGGGAGCGACACCCCACAGAGAACAGAAAGACAAAAAATTTTTCTATAAACGCAAAAGTGCGCGTCTGTCCGATGACAGGCGCGCACTCATACAACCCTAATAATTGATTGAAAGGGAAATGTTGGAAAATATAATATTTTGTCGAATGGAAAAACCCCGCAATCCAAAACCAGACTACGGGGCATAATGATAGATTTGGCCGGCAGCATCGAGGCCGGCATGTTGACCTCGGTAGCATAACCATGCCCTCCCTCCAAATCAAGGAGGGATAGACAGGCTTGCCAATTATCCGCCTCCTTCTATCTATTTGAAGGAATTATACAAACTTTTATGCTCGTTCTTTTCTTGAAATCTTCCAGAACTGTCCTTGTTCCGGCAAAATCTATCATAAATACAATTTTATTCATTTGTTTTTGTATATAATGTATATTCGGTTAATCTAAATCAAATTTATACCCAACTCCATATACACTTTTAATATAGTCTGGTACATCCGGCGAAACCTTGAGCTTTTGCCTGAGATTGCTTACATGGTTATTCACTGCCTTTCGGGAAAAGGAAGCATATTCTTCTTCCCATACCAGTTCCGTTATCATTTCATAGGTAAATACCCGTTTGGGATGACGGATCAGTAGAGCCAGAATGTCAAATTCCTTAGCAGTAAGAGCAATCACTTTATTTTGGATCATAACAAGACGCTGTTCCAAAGAGAAAAACAGATCATCTTTTTCGATTTCAAACTTTGCTTTGCCAGCATTTTTATTCATGCAGCAAATAACATGGGAACCAAAAGGACAAGATAAAATATCTGCTAGTCTTATTTTTCCACACTCAATATCCATAATAAATTGTTTCAATTCCTGCTGTTGCTTTGTACTTAAAAGGATAAACAATTTTTCTCCAATTTCTTTACCAGATTCCGATATATCAAACACAACTAACTTCCCATGTCATCACCGCCTTTGTTTCTAAAATTTCCTTCTTGTATTGCTGTTTCTTTTAGTCGAGCAAAACTTTCGCTACTGATAACATGTTCCATCCGGCAGGCATCGACTTCTGCAATTTCAGGATCAACACCAGCTGCAATAAGCTGTTCCGTAAAGAAGCAATGACGTTCATAAATTTTTTCAGCAACCTTGCGGCCTACATCGGTTAAGTAGAGAAAGTAATCTTCATCCATCGTGAGAAAGCCACCGTCTCGCAAGTTAGCCACCGCATGGCACACGCTGGGCTTTGACACCTTCATGTGCCGGGCTACATCTACGGAGCGCACCATACCTAATTTCTTTTGGAGAACAAGGATGGTTTCCAGATAGTCCTCCCCAGACGCATGAAGTTTCATGGAACATCTCCTTTCTAAAACAATTTACACAGCCCAACCAAGACTCTCCTGTTGGATATGGAACAGTTTATGGTACAATCCGTTCTTTTTCATCAATTCATCATGTGTACCGTGTTCCAACAGTCTACCGTTATCAAGAACGAGAATTTGGTCGGCATCCGCAACGGTACGAAGCCGGTGTGCAATCATAATAACCGTCTTGCCCTCCACCAGTTTTGCAATAGCACGCTGAATCAAAACCTCGTTCTCTGGGTCAAGGGACGCTGTTGCCTCATCAAGCAGAATAATAGGTGCGTCCTTCAAAAGCGCGCGGGCAATGGAAATCCGCTGACGCTCACCACCGGAAAGAGTGCTGCCGTTCTCTCCAAGGACAGTCTGATAACCGTCTGGCAATCGCTGGATAAATTCGTCACAGTATGCCGCCTTTGCCGCCGCCATGACCTGCTCCTCG
>OFMG01000302.1_pt1 | contig 70300 bp, 64 predicted proteins | sample 1541751 | NCBI WGS metagenome assembly OFMG01 (sample SAMN04209232, study PRJEB22552) | human gut metagenome | biome: gut; material: feces | host: Homo sapiens | place: USA: Oklahoma
GTATGAAGCTGTATGGAATTCAAGTCGAGTCGCTGTATCTCTTAGTGCGGATCCTGGTATTATGGGAGAGGGACTGATGGGGAAAGAACTATCAGAAAAGCCAGATGCTATTGAAAGCTTAACAGAATTTCTACTTTCTATTTAACAGAATAAGGAGATTTAGAATGTTACAGGATTGCTATGAAAAACATAATCTGGAAATGAAACCATATCAATACTACCTTGCGGAGTTTCAGAATGTAAATCCAGAGGAGGTTACAAGTCGGCTGGATATACCATTTGATGATAATAGCAAGTCATTTACAATAAAGTTTATGCAGAACACATACACCATCAGTTATCCAGAGTTCGAAATTCATTGCATAGATAAATCAGATAAAGATGCGATTTTGTGTAATGATATTCATGCAAAAATCTTGATGTTACGATATTTTTCAGAGGGAGATTATATGAAAGCTGCGGGGGATCTTTTGTCCTATCGTGATCTTCCTTGGGGAGAGGTTTATTATAGGCAGTTTTATGGGCGTTGTATTATGAGGCTCGCGAAAACATATGGAAATAGACAAGATGTTTTTGAAAGATTAATGGAAAAATTGGCAGGGATACGCCAAAAGTATGGAGATGTATCCTACGAATTTGAAGTTTTTCGTGAATTAAAATTATGTTTTATTTTATGGTCAGGTGATGAGGAATTTCCACCTTCTGCACAAATTCTTTTCTCTGATAATTTTCCAATGGCATTTGCAGCTGAGGATGTAGCGTATCTTGGAGATGTTATATTAGATTATATGAAACAAGAAGAAAAGGATACCTGAAAAAGACGAGGGAGTTAAAGGAGGAAAAAGAGAATGATCAGTGTTAAAATGGAAGATGTTTTGGCGGTATTACAATTATGCAAACCATATATTATCGGTATTATTGCTGCACTTGTAATTGGAATCGTAATTATGGTTGCATGCCGCAGGATGTCCAGGGACAAAAGATTTCTGATAAGAGGAGAAGCTGTGATCGCAATGGTTCTTGCTGTTGTTGTCTGCGTGAATATGATCTGTTTTGGACCAATGGCTACATTGATTGGACTTGCAACGGGAAATGGAACTTTAAGCGATGAAACAAATGAAGAAGCTGCGGAAGTGGCAGAAGAAATTATGGAAGACGGAATTGTTCTTCTGAAGAATGAAAGCTTGCTTCCTTTAAATGAAACAAAAAAACTGAATATTTTTGGCTGGGAATCTATTAATCCGGCTTACGGAGGAGCTGGTTCCGGTGGAATTAATGATCTGTATGATATTGTCAGTCTGAATCAGGGACTTGAAAATGCCGGATTTTCTATTAACCAGAAACTGGTTGATTTTTATAACAATTATGGTGCAGATGATCCGGAAATGTCTATCCAGAAACAGAGCTGGACATTACCGGAGCCACCTGTAGATACTTACAGTGATGAGCTTATTAAAAGTGCGAAAGAGTATTCTGATGTGGCAGTTGTGGTTCTTTCCAGAAAAGCAGGTGAAGGTCATAATGATATTCCTATGGATGTAAGAAAAGCAGCATATGATAATAATTCTGATGAATATGATGATTTTCCTGAGGGAGAGCATTATTTACAGCTTTCACAAACTGAGAGAGATATGGTGGATATGGTTTGCTCAAACTTTGATAATGTCATTGTAATTTATAATGGAGCAAATCAGTTTGAACTTGGTTTCGCAGATGAATATCCTCAGATTAAATCTGTTGTATGGTGCCCAGGAACGGGAAATGTGGGATTTAATGCACTTGGTAAAGTATTTTCAGGTGAAGTCAATCCTTCCGGAAAAACACCGGATACATTTATTTATGATATGACGACTGCTCCGTGGTGGAATAATGCAGAAAAAACAGAGTATACAAATCTGGCAGATATGGCTGTTGAAGGAATGAACGCAGGAACTGCGCAGGTGTATGCTCCGGCATTTACCAATTATGTGGAAGGCATTTATGTAGGATACAAGTACTATGAAACAGCTGCACAGGAAGGTGCGATTGATTACGACAAGACTGTACAGTATCCATTTGGATATGGTCTGAGTTACACAGAATTTGAACAGAAAATGGGTGAACTGGAGGAAAAAGACGGACAGATTTCTGTAGATGTAGAAGTAACCAACTCCGGAGATGTTGCCGGAAAAGATGTAGTAGAAGTGTATTATAAACCGCCATATACAAATGGAGGAATTGAGAAATCTTCTGCAAATCTGATCGAGTTTGCAAAAACAGATCTGCTTCAGCCGGGAGAATCTCAGACCGTTACAGTTACATTCAGTATAGAAGATATGGCCTCTTATGATGAGAATAATGCAAAAGCGTATGTTCTTGAAAAAGGCGATTATGTGATCTCTATCAACAGCGATTCACACACTGTGCTGGATCAGAAAACTTATACTGCAGATACTGATGTAGTATATGAGGAAGAAAATAAAAGAGTATCAGATGATACTGCAGCAACAAATGTATTTGAAGATGCAAAAGGCGATGTGACATATCTGTCACGTGCAGATCATTTTGCAAATTATAAAGAGGCTACAGCAGAACCGGCATCTGCAGAGCTGGGTGAGCCATATGCTTCTGAATATCATCTGAACAGTAATTTTGATAAGACTACATATCTTAATGATGAGGATGTAATGCCGACAACGGGAGCAGATAACGGACTTACATTAGAGGATATGCGAGATGCTGATTATGACGACCCTCGTTGGGAAAAACTTCTGGATCAGCTTTCTGTTGATGAAATGGCAAATATGATTGCAATGGCTGGTTATCAGACAGCAGCCATGGATTCTGTGGGAAAAGTGGCTACACTTGATTTCGATGGACCGGCAGCAATTAATAACAACTTTACAGGGGTTGGTTCTATTGGATTTCCGATTGAAGTTGTGATTGCTTCCACATGGAATAAGGAACTTGCACAAACCTGGGGTGAATGCATGGGCAAGATCAGTCAGGAAATGGGTGCAGAGGGCTGGTATGCACCAGGAATGAATACTCATAGAACCGCATTTGGTGCAAGAAACTATGAATATTTCTCAGAAGATGGAATTCTTTCAGGAAATATGGGAGCAAAAGCAGTAGAAGGAGCAAGAAAATACGGAGTTTATTCTTACATTAAACATTTTGCTATGTATGAAGGTAATGCCAAAATGGTAAGTGTCTGGTCGAATGAGCAGGCAATCCGGGAAATTTATCTGAAACCATTCGAGATTTCTGTAAAACAAGGTGGAGCAAATGCGGTTATGGTTTCCTGGAGTTTCCTTGGAGATAAATGGACTGGAGAATGCAGTAACCTTATGAATACAGTTCTCAGAGATGAATGGGGATTCAGGGGAATGGCGCTTACAGACTTCTTCCGAAACAATGGTCATGGATTTATGAATGCAGATGCAGCTTTGGCGAATGGAGTAGATGTAATGTTGTCTACATTCAATGGAGAAGAGAACAATGTAGCCAATCCAGAGCATCCAACATCTGTACTTCAGATGAGAAATGCCTGCAAAAATGTCATGTATACAGTTGTAAGCAGTTGGGCTTATGATGGAGAACACGAAGAAACAGGTATGGAAAACTGGAAAAAAGCAGGAATTGGTATCGACACTGTAATAGCCCTTTTCATGGCAGGAATGGAAGTACTGGTAATTAGAGGATATAAGAAAAGAAAGAATGCTGAATAAGGATGAAAGTGGGATGGAAAACAATTATGAAACAGTAAAAATTGGTTGAAAAGATGACAATAGAAGAAAAGGCAGCGATCCTCAGTGGAAAAACTGTCTGGCAGACCAGAGAAATTGACAGGTTTTCCATCTCGTGTTGTGCTGCTGAAACAAAGGAAAATGGCCGTTTGATTATGGGTGCTGAGGATGTATGGAATGTTTCGCTGACAGCACCAGAGGCGAAGCTTTATCTGACACATATGGATAATGTTGCTCATGCATCAGTTACACGCTTTACGATGCGTGGCCAATTAACAGCGTACGGTGTTTCTAACTATGATATGCTGGAAGACGGGGAAACTGTTGTTTACTAAAAGACAGTCAGCTCTGTGGAGAAGAAATTTTTTTGTTTTCACAGTCCTGACAGATGCCATGAAGCATATCTCCGCTGCAATGCAGCCGGAAGCCATGATCTTTATACAAATGCTCTTTAAATTCATCCATAAAGTCACAGTCAAGATGCACAACCTTGCCACATCTGATGCATTTCAGATGTAGGTGTTCTGTGCATTTTTTTTCTTCTCCTGCAAACTGAAACACAGCTTTATCACTGTTCAGATCCGGATATTTGATTACAATATGCTCGGCGCAAAGCTTGTCAAGATATCGGTATACAGTTGTTGTATTTACCTTAATTCCTTCAGTTTTTAAATATTTTTCAATATCAGCCACACTGACAGTGACAGCCTTCTGGGACTTCAAATACTCCAGAATAATCTGTCTTGTTTTTGTAGTATAGGGTTTTCGCTCAGCCATTTTCTTTATTCCTTTCATATGTGCTTTTTTCTATTGTATCTTTTTATTTCGCCTAAGTCAATTATGCTCCAGAAATGCAAATAATTTGCAAATATTATTGACGGCCGGTATTCTATGCGTTATTTTAATAAACGCAAATGGTTTGCGCTTATTTTAAGCGGATGAGATAATATGCTTTTGAAATTTTATTTTCAGGCACATCAGGTTTGTGCAGAAAGGATTTTATTATGAGAAAAAAATTATTAACTAGAACAGCACTTGCAGCTACAATAGCACTTGGCATTGGTTCTTTTAATCTGGCATATGCAGCAGAAACTGAGGATACTTCTTCTGGAAAAAAAATAAATGTTATGGCAAGCTTTTATCCTATGTATGATTTTGCAACAAAGGTTGGAGGGGATAAGATTGAGGTTACCAATATGGTACCTGCCTTCTGATTTGACGCAGGATGCATGGATAAATGTAACAGGTACATATCACTATGACAAACATAAAGGGATGGAAATTACTGTCACTGATATAGAAGACGCAGAGCCGTCAGAAGAGGAATATGTTTATCCTATTTATTAAACAGAGATAGCTTGATTCAAGAAAACTATTTATAAGGTATATATTTTGCTCCATCAGAATGTTTGAAACAGAGCTTTGGGGCCTTTTATCTATCATTTATTAACTCCGGAAATAGAAAATAATTTTGTGTAAATGCAAACTATTTGTATTATAGATGCTGGCGCGGGACAGAAAAAAATGCCGTTACTGTTCACTCCGTTCACAGTAACGCGCTTCGCGATGCACAGAAATCATGCTTTGCATGATTTCGCGCCGCAACTCTCGGGTTTTCTGTGAACTTTGTTCACAAAAAACACCTCGCGGAACGTTACCAGTGAACAGTATCAAAATGCCAACAATATTTGCAAATAATCTGCAATTTACATTGACCAACATCGAATAAAAGCGTACAATGCGATATTGGCAGAAATATTAATCTGGAAGGAGAAAATAAATTCAATGAAATTTTGTCTATCTCATAAAAAATATCTTTTAGCTGGCATTTATATTATCTGTGTTATATTTACCTGTTTTAATGCCAGATTCTATCACACTCCTCTGGCAAAAATATGTTCTGTATCAGAAATGGAAACCATGAGCAGAGAAGGAACCAGAGGTGCAGAAGAACACTATTATACTCAGAAAATTACAGCCCGGATATTGAACGGTGCATATAAAGGTAAAGAAATTACACTTTCTAACGAATACACTTCTTCACAGGTTCAGACGCAGAAATACCATAAAGGAGATACGGTACTTCTGAATGGGTCAAAAGACAGACCTGGAAAAACTATACGTTCTGTAAAACGTGACATCTATCTGGTCGTACTGGTGGGTGGTCTGATTATTCTTCTGATCTATATTACGAGAAAACAGGGGGGTTATACGATCGTATCAGTGATACTGAATACATTGATTTTTGCGTACGGATTTCAACTGTTGGGAGATGGAAAGAATATTCTGAGAATATGTAATGTAATTGCACTTCTTTTTTCGTTGACTACATTGATCTGTCTGAATGGAATTCACAGGAAAACATGGGCTGCTGTTCTTTCGACTTTATGTGTTCTTTTCCTGATTATGATGCTGTTTGATTTTTCTATTCACAGGTATGGAGATTTAGATTATTCTAATCTGGAATACCTTGGAAGCATGAGTAATTCAGCCGACATATTCTGGACAGATATTATGCTGACAGGGCTTGGAGCGATTATGGATGTAACAGTCACTATAAGTGCAGCAACTGGTGAAATTGTTCGCAAAAATCCATCAGTTTCTATAAGAAAGCTGATACATTCGGGAAGGGAAATCGGATATGATATTATGGGAACCATGATAAATGTACTGCTATTTGTTCTTGTAAGTGGCATGATTCCAATGTTTATTCTTAAAATGAATAATGAGATCAGATTTATAACGCTTGTAAGATATCACATTCCATATGATATCTGTCGCTTTCTGATAGAAAGTATTGGAATAGTGTTGGCAATACCAGTATCTGTTTTAATTGCTTCGATTATTATGAAAATACCATCACTGAAAAGGAGTGGAAAATAATGATTCTTTTTCTTACATTAGTGCTGCTTTTTTTGATGATTACAATTGGAGGAGAACGTGGAGCTGTTTCAATCATGGCACTGGCAGGTAATATTATTATTCTGTTTTTTTCGGTTATATTGATGTCAGCTGGTTTTCCCGCACTGCTTCTGATACTGGCGGCAGGAGCAGGTGTCTGTTATAATTCTCTGTTTTATCAGAATGGAAATAATGTCAAAACGCGAGCTGCCTTTCTGGCTACACTGTTTGTAATGCTGATTCTGTTTATTCCGATTTTTGCTATTACGTGGAGAACAGGAAGCTATGGCTTAAATGAACTTCAGATTTCAGAAGAGGATTTTATGTACTATTACAACACAGATATCAGTATTAATATGCTTCATGTGGCTGTTTTTGTAAGTGTTTTCAGCACTCTGGGAGCTGTCATTGATACTGCACTGTCTGTGACGTCATCTGTGTATGAAGTCTGGACTCATAAAAACAGTCTGGTAGAGAAAGAACTTACTTCAACAGGGTATCAGGTGGGAAAAGAAATTATAGGCACAACAGTAAACACGTTGCTTTTTGCATATCTTGGAGGGAGTATTTTATTGTTTTCCTATGTGCAGACACAAAAATATAGTCTGGAAATCATTCTCAATTCCAGATTCCTCTTTCAGGATGTTGCGATTATGCTATTTGGTGCTATTGCCTGTCTTGTTGCAGTTCCAGTATCAATTAAATGCATTATCTGGCAGATCAGACATATTAATCCAGATAAAAAGCAATTAAACGCTTAAATTACATGGTAATCAGAAGATGGGAATTTCATATATAGTGATGTCACTGATAAGAGAGATGCCGGTTGTGTGTAAGATTCTTGCATAATGGTATCTACTTATCGTCAGTAAGCTGAATAGAAATAAAAATTACCATATATTTCGTCAGATTATACAGAAAAATGGAAATTTTGAACCGCAAAAAATTACAATTTGAAATTAATCAAATATTGTAATCAGCCTATGATTATGGCATAATGATTAAGGATATGTAAAAATTGAGAAAAATCCACGTTAACAAAAGAAAATACTTTGAAAAGAAAGGTCGCCTCTGCAGAATTGGCAGAGGGAAACGACAACAGAGGATTAGAACATGGCAATTTTTTCAATGGTTTTATCTTTGCTGTGCGGAGTATCATTTTTCCTTTTTGGAATGTCGCTGATGGGAGACGGACTGAAATCCGTTGCTGGTAATAAGCTGGAAGCATTCCTTTACAAAATGACCAATACCCCGCTGAAGGGAGTAGCACTTGGAACAGGTGTTACCAGTGTAATCCAGTCATCATCCGCCACTACCGTTATGGTAATCGGTTTTGTAAACTCCGGTATGATGAAGCTGAAACAGGCAATTGGTATTATCATGGGCGCAAATATCGGAACCAGTATTACAGGATGGATTCTGTGTCTGTCTTATATCCAGGGCTCCGGTGGAATTGCAAGTATTCTTTCTACAGCCACTATTTCAGCAGTAGTTGCTGTAATCGGTATCATGCTTCGTATGGTCTGTAAGAGATCTGTATACCGAAATATTGGAAACATTATGCTGGGTTTTGCCATTTTGATGAATGGTATGCAGATGATGAGTGGAGCAGTTTCTCCTCTTCGTGAAAGTCCTGTATTCATTGATATGCTGACAATGTTTTCCAACCCAATTGCAGGTATCCTGGTAGGTATTGCATTTACCGCAGTGCTTCAGAGTGCATCTGCAACAGTTGGTGTGCTGCAGGCTCTTTCCGTAACCGGAATCCTCACCTTTGCAAGTGCATTTCCAATTGTTCTTGGTATCGGTGTTGGTGCTGCATGTCCGGTACTGATCTCTGCAGTTGGAGCGAATAAGAACGGTAAGAGAACAGCTCTTGTATATTTGCTGAATGACTTATTCGGTCTGATCCTGTGGTCCATTGTATTCTATACCTTGAATGCGTTCATTCATTTTGGATTTTTGGATATGATCATGACTCCGGTATCCATCGCATTTTTGAACACCATTTTCCGTGTGGCTACCGTTGTGGTGCTTTTCCCGTTTATTTCCAAGCTGGAGAAACTGGTTTGCTATCTGGTTAAGGACAGCGCAGAGGAGCTGGAGGACGAGGCAGACTTCGATCTTCTGGAAGAGCGTCTGTTAAATTATCCTGCACTTGCAATTGGACAGTGTCATCGTGCTATGAATGGTATGGCCAAGAAGCTTCGTAAGAATGTAAACAGAGCTATGAACCTTCTGAATGATTATCAGCAGGATAAATATGATAAGGTACAGCGTAAGGAAGACCTGATCGACAAATATGAGAGCCGTCTTGGAGAGTATCTGATCCAGCTCACCAAACGTGAGATGAACACCGCCCAGACGCGCCAGACCTCCCTTTATCTGCACACAATCAATGACTTTGAGAGAATTGGCGATCACGCTTCCTACATCGCACATATGTCCAACGAAATGCATGACAACCACACGAACTTCTCTCAGACAGCATGGGATGAGCTGAATGTAGTCATGGATGCAGTCCGTGAGGAAATCAATGTGACCTGCAATGCATTTATGAACGATGACAGAGAAGCCGCACAGCGTGTTGCACCACTTGGCGTGGTAATCACCAGACTTTGTGATGAACTGAAGATGCGCCATGCAGAGCGCCTCAGCCAGGGCAAATGCGGACTGGAAGAGGGAACTGTGTTCAGCGATATTCTGAACAGCTTTGGACGTATTGCTTCCCACTGTGCAAGTGCCATGACAGCACTTATGAAAAGTGGGGAAGAGACAACCGATATCCACATTCACAACTCCAGGATTTATCCTACAGATAGTCTGGAATATTACACTTATTTTAAGGAATACAGACAGAAGTATGATATTGGCACAGAAGTGGAGCATAAGCTGAGTATGGAGCCGGAAGAGGTTGAATAAATAATTTTTAAGATAAAAACACCGTCAGATGAAAATTCGCAGATAAAATGCGAAAGTCACCTGGCGGTGTTTTTTATGCAGCAGGGTTCTTTATGGAAAAATTAATACCCTGGATTAACTAAAAAACAATATAAAAAAGAACAAAATGCTCTAAAAATAATTCCAGACTCTCTCCACTCAGCCGAAACAAAGAATTAGGCATCCGTGCAAAAAAATAAAAATGTAAGTATTTTTATTCTTTTTCAAAAAAACGTGTTTATCAGAGCTGAGACACGTATAGTTTATGTATGGTTTATACTGTGGGAGTCTGAAGCACCAGTTATTTCGATGGAGTGTGAACAGGATGTGATGCGGCTGCCTCTTTTTGGGCTGTTTTCGCATCCTCAATGATATCAGGGTTATTGGGTACGTATTCTACTATATCATCCAGATCACAGTTAAGAACAGTGCATATTCGGTCTAATGAAAAGATTTCTACATTTTCATTGTCCCGAAGTCTGCGCAATAACCTTTTTTCGATTCCACACTCATTAATGAGATAGTACTGTGAAATATGGCGTTTTTTCAATGTCTCCCAGAATCTGTCGTATTTTATCATCACTCAAATTCCTGTCCATTTTGTTCTTGCCATATCTCTATTATGGGTTTAAAATGAAAAACATAACAGGGTGATTATAGTCACCCTATCTGGGAGGACTAAGATATGCGAAAAGGATTAAAAATAGCAGGTTCCACTGTATTTGCAGCTGCATTGTCTTCGTGTCTGTTTTACTGTATGGTAGCAGGGGCGAAATCTGGCGCTGTGGTATATGTGGTCATGGCTGCACTGTTGTCTGTTATTATTTCGGTAACTCTGTGTGCAGGGTTTCATTATATCCGCCATCTTCAGAAGCTTTTGAAGGAGCTCAGTGAGAAGTAGTTTTTATATAAGAAGTAGTAAACAGTGGAAGTACGATTTAGATCGTGTTGTTGTATAAGGGAAACAATAATTCAGAAAGAGCTGGCGACAATAGGTATCAGGAATAATAGAACAGCTGTGATGGATGGAAAATCTGTCAGAGCTGTTCTTTTTGTGCCATAATAAAAAAGGACATAATAAAAAAGGCGCTGGCATTTAAGCCAGCACCCTTTAAAGCAACAGAGCTGTATAAGCGGATTATTTCTCCACCAGAAGTGATTTACCAGTCATCTCAGCTGGCTGCTCCATGCCCATAAGCTGGATCAGAGTCGGGATGATGTCTGCCAGGCAGCCGTTCTCACGAAGAGTATATTTCGGGTCTGCATTAACCAGAATGAACGGTACCGGATTGGTGGTATGAGCAGTATATGGCTCGCCTGTCTCATAGTCTACAAGCTGCTCTGCGTTACCGTGGTCAGCACAGATGAACATCTGTCCGTCAACCTCCTTCAGAGCCTCTACAGCCTTTCCTACGCACTCATCAACAGCTTCAACAGCTTTGATAGCAGCAGCTTCAACACCTGTATGACCAACCATATCCGGGTTGGCGAAGTTGATGATGATCACATCATATTTCTCAGATTTGATTGCTGCAACAAGCTTCTCGCATACTTCCGGAGCGCTCATCTCTGGCTGCAGGTCGTAAGTCGGAACCTTCGGGGACTTCACAAGGATTCTGTCCTCGCCCTTGTTTGGCTCCTCAACGCCACCGTTGAAGAAGAAGGTTACGTGAGCATATTTCTCAGTCTCAGCGATACGTGCCTGAGTCATGTTGTGAGCTGCAAGGTACTCGCCGAATGTGTTGTGAAGCTGAACCTTGTGGAATGCAACCAGCTTGTTTCCGATGGTGTCATCGTAATCTGTGAAGCATACATATGTGAGGTCAAGGCGTTTCTCTCTCGCGAAACCTGTAAATTCGTCATCGCAGAATGCTCTTGTGATCTCACGTGCACGGTCAGGACGGAAGTTGAAAAATACAACAGAATCTTTATCAGAAACAACGGCAACTGGTTTGCCATCTTTCTCAATGACTGTTGGAAGAACGAATTCGTCTGTCTTGCCGTCGTCATAGGATGCCTGTACAGCCTCAGCTGCGTCGGTTCCCTTAACACCCTCGCCCTTGGTAAGTGCGTTGTAAGCAAGCTCAACACGATCCCAGCGGTTGTCACGGTCCATTGCGTAATAACGTCCGGAAACAACACCAATCTCACCTACGCCAAGTTCATCCATCTTCGCCTGAAGCTGCTGGATATATCCTTTTCCGGAAGCTGGAGGGGTGTCACGGCCGTCCAGGAAGCAGTGTACATAAACTTTCTTAAGTCCCTCTTTCTTAGCCATTTCAAGAAGACCAAAAAGGTGAGTAATGTGGCTGTGAACACCACCATCAGAAAGAAGACCCATGAAGTGGATCGCGGAATCATTTTCTTTGGCATTCTTCATAGCTGCAAGAAGTGCTTCATTTTTGAAGAAGTCTCCGTCCTGAATCTCTTTGGTGATTCTGGTAAGCTCCTGGTATACGATACGGCCTGCACCCATATTCATATGACCAACCTCGGAGTTACCCATCTGACCGTCCGGAAGACCTACAGCCAGTCCGCTTGCATTACCTTTTACAAAAGGATATTCAGCCATCAGCTTGTCCATGACAGGTGTGTTCGCTTCGTATACAGCGTTTGCGTCATGTCTTTCATTCAGGCCATATCCGTCAAGAATCATTAAAACCGTTGGTTTTTTGCTCATAATGTGCTCCTTTATATGATAAAATTTCCCTTTTGTTGTTCCTTATATATAGTATCAAAAATCTGGGATTTTTCAATCACAATTTTTTTTATTTCTGGAAACTATTTTTAGCAGTATTTACTATGGGAGTTCTGATGAGAAAGAATCCTGCCTTGGCAGGCTTTTTATATAACAGCTTATTACACAAAAAAGGCACGAACGAATCGTGCCTTTGACTGTATGTTTAAGATAAACATATGTGCAATATAATTTTGATTTTTCTAATTACTTCCTATAAACTCGGATAGTCTTTGAAATACGCTTTACCGAAGACTTATTGGAAAGCTCCTGTACCGCTGTCTTAAAGTCACCCTCACGAACCTTGGAAGTGATCACAACAACCTCTGCAAGATGGTCGTCCTGATTCTGGCTGTCTTTCTGGATGATCTGGGCAATGCTTACGTGATATTTGGCGAAAACCTCCGTCATTTCAGCAAGCACACCACAGCGGTCTTCTACATGAAGGCGAAGGAAGTAACGGTTGTAGGTATCTTCCATTTTTTTCACAGGAAGCTGTTTATAGCAGGTGCATCCGATACGGCCGCAGCAGCCTGCTTCCATATTGCGCACAATATCAAAAATATCTCCAACTACTGCGCTTGCAGTAGGAAGCTCACCTGCACCCCGTCCGAAGAACATGGCATCCTCTACAGCATCTCCATGGACAAAGACCGCATTATAGGAATCATTAACGGTTGCAAGAGGATGATCATTTGGAATCAGCATCGGGCAGACGTAAGCTTCTACACCGGACTCAGTATTGCGGGCAACACCAAGAAGCTTGATGGCACAGCCCATCTCTTTTGCATAGCGGATGTCCTTGGCGGAAATTTTTGTGATTCCTTCGATATAAACATCATCAAATACCACTCTGGAATTAAAAGCAACGCTGGCGAGAATAGCCACCTTGCGTCCTGCATCAAGTCCATCAATATCCGCAGTAGGATCCGCTTCTGCATAGCCGAGCTCTGTGGCAAGTGCCAGTGCATCTTTAAATTCCATATTCTCCTGGGACATTTTTGTGAGGATGAAGTTGGTAGTACCGTTTACAATACCCATAACCTCACTCATGTGGTTGCCTGCCAGGCACTGCTTCAAAGGACGGATAATAGGTATTCCGCCTGCTACAGCTGCTTCAAAGAGAAAATCCACATGGGAAGCTCTGGCTGTGTCCATAAGTTCTTTTCCGTGGACGGCAATCAGATCTTTGTTTGCTGTTACTACGTGCTTGCCTGCGTGAAGAGCATCCAGAATATAGGTTCTGGCAGGTTCGATTCCGCCGATCAGTTCGATTATAATGTCAATGGAAGGATCTGCTTTAATATCCTCCCAGCTATTGGTAAGGACAGCCGGATCATCTACCTTGCCAGCTGCCTTTTCCAGGTTGCGGACAAGTATTTTGCGTATTTTAACCTTGCAGCCGATCTTGGCTGTCATTTCTTCTTCCTGGTTCTTCAGAACCTTGTAAACACCGGTTCCAACTGTACCAAGCCCAAGCAGGGCTGCGTTTATAACTTTTTCTCCCATGGGGAACTCCCTTCTTAAAAATAGTAGTGCTGCCGTTTGATCGTGGTTCCCGTTCATAGTCTGGCAGCAGATATAAACGTAAGCGCGAAAAAGACAGATGTCTTTCACACGTTAACATTTCGTTATGTGGTTCTTATAGTATGGCAGAAAATGGTTTTTGTCAAGCGCTTAAAATAATACAATCCTATGGACTGCGTTCACAAATAAACACCGCGGGGAACAGCACCTGCTGAATAGTTGCAAAATAATAAAAAAAGGGGCTTGAAAGTAGAAAAAATATCGCCTATAATCCCTCTCAAACGATATTTTTTCTTATGGAGGAAAACTGAATATGCAGACAGATATGACTGTGGGAAAGCCCATGAAAATGCTGTTGAATTTTACTATTCCTGTATTTCTGGGAAATGTTTTTCAACAGCTGTACAGTATGGCAGATGCAGTTATTGTTGGAAAGTTTGTTGGAACCAAGGGGCTGGCAGCGGTAGGCGCTACTGGAACCATTACGTTCCTTATTATTGGATTCCTGATGGGGGTTACAACAGGAGTTACAGTTCTTACCTCTCAGAAGTTCGGAGCAGGAAGAATGGATGAGATGCGTAAGACGGTTGGTAATGCAGCAATTCTTTCAGCTGTGATCGCAGTTGTTATGACTGCAGTAAGCATGTTGGGAATGCACAGGCTTCTTGTATTCATGCATACACCTGAAGATATTTTTGATGGTGCATATGGTTATATTATGATCATCTGTGCCGGAATTTTTACCCAGGTATTGTATAATCTGGTGTCCAGTATCTTAAGGGCACTGGGAAACAGCAAAACGCCTCTTTACTTTTTGATTCTGGCGGCAGGACTGAATATTGTACTTGACCTTGTATTTATTATCTTTTTTCACTGGGGAGCGCCGGGAGCTGCCTGGGCTACCGTTATTTCACAGGGAGTGTCAGGAGTTCTTTGCCTGATCTATATGTGGAAGGCCGTGCCGGAACTAAAGATGAAAAAAGAAGACTGGTATTTTAACCGTGATATTGCCGTAAAACAGATCAGTGTGGGAATTCCCATGGGACTGCAGTATTCCATTACAGCCATTGGAGGCATGATGGTACAGAGTTCTTTGAATATACTTGGCTCTTATGCAGTTGCGGCCTTTACAGCAGGCTCTAAGATTGATAATATCTTTACCCAGGCATTTGTAGCTATAGGAACTACAATGTCTACATATAGTGCACAGAATGTTGGTGCGCGTAAGCTGGACCGTGTGCGCCAGGGGTTCCGGTGTGCAGATGTGATCGGCTGTGCATATGCTGTTGTTGTAGGATTCGTCCTGTTTTTTGTGGGAAAAAATTTTTCTTATCTGTTTATTTCTGATAATGCAGAGGCGGTGATCCCTATGGTAGATACATATCTTCGCTGTGTTGGAATGTTTATGATTCCTCTTTATGTGGTCAATTGTTACCGTAATGGCTTTCAGGGAATGGGATATGGGCTTCTTCCTATGCTCTCAGGCGTGGCAGAGCTTATTGGAAGAGGTGTGATGGCAGTTGTTGCAGCAGATGCCAGGAGTTATACAATGGCATGCATGGCCAGTCCATTTGCATGGATTGTAGCAACAGTCCTTCTTATTGTACTTTATTTCTATGTGATGAAGGATATGAAGAGAAAATTATGTCTGCAGTGAAAGCCAGGATTACAAATCCGTAAACGTGATTTAATAAAATGAATCTGTTATAGACTGTTAAGGCTGAAAAAAGGTCGATTGCAATCCGAGTTTCCAGTTTGAAAGGGTAACTTCCACATATTCTTTCGGAAGAATTAACTTTCACGGATAAGCTCTTGGGGTGGAAGTTTGAATTGCAATTAACATTAAAGGGATTCTTTTGAAGGAAATATACATTTTAAGATACAAAATGGAAAATATATGTTATAATGAAACAAGGTTTCGCCATTAGATGGAGAAGCCTTGTTCAAACAGTGTTTTTATCAGAGGAGAGTTTTATACATGAGTAAGGACAACAAGCATACTCAGGGAAGCCCGGGAGACTTTGAAGATAAAATAGATTCGGCTATGGCAGGTCTTGAAGCAGATCTGGACGAGGAATTCCACGGCGCAGACTTTTATGATGAAGATGACCAGGAGAGCGATTTTGATTCCTGGGAGGGGGAAGACGATTCCGATGCAGAAGAACTGGCTGAGCAGGATTCTGAAGAGGAGTATCCAGAGGAAGAAGAGTACGACCAGGATGAGGCAGAGCTGAGCACGGAAGAAGAGGACTTCTGGGATGAGGAAGAGACAGAATCTGAAGAAGAGAATTCAGAGGAAGAAGATTCAGAGAGCGAAGATTCAGAGGACGCTGAATCTGCAGATGAACCGGAAACATCTGAAAAAGAGCTTCAGGTGGAAATTATTCCGCCCTATTCAAATAAAGGCAGAAAGCACCGAAGAAAAGACTCTGCCGGTGCGGCAGCACCTAACCAGCCTGAGAAGCAGACTTCTAAGAAATCTGCCAGACCGTCTCCGAAGCCGGCAGCCAGATCTGCCCGTCCGACGAAGATTTCCTATGTTCCTATTACTGATGAGGAACTGGACGAGAAGATCATCCCTGTTCCCAGGAAGAAGCATAAGGGACTTAAAGTTACGGGAATTGTGGCAGCTATTCTTGCGGTGACAGCAGGATGCGCTTATGGAGCAGTGAGTTACTATTATGCAGACAGATTCTTTGAGGGAACCTATATTAACGGAATCAACTGTTCCAATAAGACTGCCTACGAAACAGAGCAGCTGATTGCAAGCAATGTAGAGGATTATTCCATTGAGATTACCGCGAGGAACCAGGAGCCGCAGGCAATCAGCGGAAACCAGATCAATTACCGCTATGTGTCTGATGGAGAAGTTCTGGATCTTTTGAAGCAGCAGAAGCCATATGAATGGGTAAAAGGGTTCATGGAGACCAGAAGCTATACCACCCAGGAGAATGTGACTTTTGATAAGAGTTTGCTTCAGAGTGAAGTAAAGGAATTAAAGTGTGCACAGGCAGAAAACCAGGTTGAGCCGGAGAATGCATATGTGGCGCTTGAGGGAAGCGAGTTTACCATTGTTCCTGAGACTGAGGGCAGCAAGCTGAAGGTGAAGGAAGCCTATAAAGCGCTGGATACCGCCATTTCCGGAAGCCAGACATCCATTGATCTGGGAAGTACGCCGGATGTATATGCAGTGGCAGCAGTGACCAGCGATGATCCTACCCTTCAGGCCACCAGGGATGCTTATAATAATTATACCAAGGCCAGCATTACCTATACATTTGGAGAGCAGACAGTCACTCTTGACGGAAGCACCCTTAAGGAATGGCTGCAGTTTGATGACAAGGGACAGCTGGTGCAGGATGATGCTTCCTTTACCCAGCATATCAAGGATTTTGTGGCACAGCTGGCAAGTGAGCATGATACAGTTGGAACAACACGTTCCTTTAATACGACCAGTGGCCGTACCGTTTCTGTTTATGGCTCTGCATATGGCTGGAAGATCGATCAGGACGCAGAAGCAGCACAGCTGACAGAAGAGATCCGTACAGGCACTCAGACTACACGGGAACCGGTATATTCCATGAGAGCCAATTCTTATGGATACAATGACATTGGAAGTACCTATATCGAGGTAGATTTGAGTAGTCAGCACATGTACTATTACCAGAATGGCAGCATCATCTTTGACTCTGACATTGTTTCCGGAGATATCCGTTATGATGACAGAGCCACACCTCCGGGAATTTTCACCCTGTATTATAAGAAGAGCCCGGATGTGCTTCGTGGAGAGAAGAAGCCGGACGGCACTTACGAGTACGAAACCCAGGTTACCTACTGGATGCCGTTTAACGGCGGAATTGGTTTCCATGACGCTACCTGGCAGGCATATTTCGGTGGTGACCGCTATACCTACGCCGGATCCCATGGATGTATCAATATGCCGCTGGATGCAGCAGCTACTCTTTACAGCATTATTGATACCAATGTGCCGATCGTGTGCTTCTACTAAAAGATCATTTATCTGACCGGAAAATTGCGGGAATGATTTTTCAAACATGCTCTAGCTGAATGAAAAGGCAGCTGCATGTCTTTGAGGCTGCGGATAGCAGAACAACACAAAAGAAGTGGAGAATAAGTTAATATGAATATGGATTCATTTGATATGATACTGACTATAGCAGCTCTTGTAATGGGAGTTATGCTTCTTACCGGTCATGGAGATGTTCTTATGAAAGGCGGAAATGCCGCTGAGCGTAAGAAGCTTTACGATGACAAAAAGGTCCAGCTGGTTTCCGGCGTGACTCTGCTCATTTTCGGAATCCTCACCGGTCTGGATATGGTGGTCAAGAGCTATGTATACGATATCATTTATCTGGCAGCAGTAATTGTTATCTTCATTATCATGGTGGTAGTGATTCGCAAGAAATGTAAGAAATGAGATGAAAAAGAAGCACTTGTATATCTGGAAATTGATATACAGGTGCTTCTTTTGTAATCCGGATATTGAGCTGCACTGGAGCCTGTTTGAAAAATCATTCCCGCAATCTGCTTTTGAATAACTGTGTGTCACATTCTCGTTACTTCAGTGATGAGTCAGGCACACTATTTTTTGAAAAGTAAGGAATGCTAATAAAATTTGTATAAATAATTAGAATAATTTCAACAAATCCGCCGGCTTCTCAATTACATAATCCGGTGTATCTACCTGTCCGAATCCATAGGAAGCAAATACAAATGGTACCCCTGCCTCCTGACATGCCTGGTAATCCCCGAAGGTGTCTCCTACATAAACAGGTGCTTTCAGCTGATATTTCTTAGCAATAGAACGGATATTAGCTGCCTTGGCTTCCCCGCTGTCTCCTGGACACAGATGACCGGTGAAGTATTTTCCAAGCCCTGTTTTCTCAAAAACAAGCTCAATATATCCAGCCTGGCAGTTGCTTACTACAAAAAGAGGGTAGCGTTTGTTAAGCTCCTTCAAAGTTTCTTCCAGTCCGTCGTAAACAGGTGCCCCCATCGCACGCAGCAGATCGTGCTCAGCCTGGCAGCAGATATCGATGACCCGAAGCTGCTCCGCTTCAGTCTGTTCTGGAAGGATTGCCTTCGCAATATCCGGGAGAAGTCTGCCAAACAGCCCTTTCAGCTGATCAGCTGTCACACGGACATCAAGATTCTCTTTTTCTAAAGCCTTATTCCACGCCATAGCTACAACGTCGGTGGAATTCCATATAGTTCCGTCAATATCAAAAATAATACTGTCCATTTGAGGTTTTTAGTCCTTTCTGGTGTGCTTAAAATTCTTAAATTGCTTCTTTTCTCATTCTGTTTTGAAATCTGACGGTTTCTATTCTATATAGGAAAATCAAAAAAATCAATCTCCTAATATGGGATTTTTCAATTTTAACTGGCTTTTTGCCGATTTTATGTTATGATAGGAAAGGTGACTGTTGCTTTTGAACTATTGGTCAGTTTTATATTGCAGTGAAATAGTTACATTATTTCTTGAGACTGTCATTGAAGAAAGCCTTTTTCAGACACGTTTTGGGAGTCAGGCAGCAGCACGAGGTGAACTATGAAATACGAAAATATTACAGAAGGCCGTTTCCTGGATCGTCCGAACCGATTTATCGCACATGTGGAGATTGCGGGACAGACAGAGACGGTTCATGTAAAGAACACAGGCAGATGCAGGGAGCTTTTGATTCCTGGTGTTCAGGTTTTTCTGGAAAAGAGCAGTAATCCGGCAAGGAAAACAGCATACGATCTGGTCTGTGTAAATAAAGGCGGACGCCTGATCAATATGGATTCCCAGATTCCCAATAAAGCCGCCCTGGAATGGGTAAAGGCAGGACATCTTTTTCCGGAGGAAGTGCAGGTAACTCCTGAGAAAACTTATGGAAATTCCAGATTCGATCTGTATGCCTGTTCAGATAAGAGAAAGGCTTTTATTGAGGTCAAGGGTGTAACCCTGGAAGCAGACAATATTGCCCGTTTTCCAGATGCTCCTACTGCGAGGGGCGTGAAGCATCTGGAAGAGATGATCCATTGCATGAGGGAAGGATATGAGGCTTATCTGCTTCTGGTGATCCAGATGAAGGGAATTACAAGATTTGAACCAAACTGGGATACGCACCGGGAATTTGGGGAAACCTTACAGAAAGCGAAAAAGGCAGGGGTGCATATTCTGGCCTATGACTGTCTGGTAGAGCCAGACGGGATGGAAATACAGAATCCAGTGCCTGTGTGTTTGGAGGAAACTAGATGACAGATGAGTTTATACAGCCTCTTCTTGCCTGGTATGATGAGAATAAAAGGATTTTGCCCTGGAGGGATAAGCACAACGCCTATTACACCTGGGTATCCGAGATCATGCTCCAGCAGACCCGCGTGGAAGCTGTAAAGCCCTATTTTGAAAGATTTATCAGGGAACTGCCGGATATCCGGGATCTGGCAGCCTGTCCGGAGGAAAAGCTGTTAAAGCTGTGGGAAGGTCTTGGCTACTATAGCCGTGTGCGGAACATGCAGCTGGCAGCCAGGGAAATGGTAGAAAAATATAATGGCAGACTTCCCGAAGACTTTTCCCTTCTTATCTCGTTAAAGGGGATAGGAAGTTACACTGCAGGAGCTATCGCTTCTATAGCGTATGGCATTCCGGTGCCAGCCGTAGATGGAAATGTTTTCCGTGTAGTCACCAGAATGACGGAAGATTCGGAAGACATTACCAGACCTGCATTTCGCAAAAAGACAGAAAGCGCATTGCAAGAAATTATCCCGAAAGACCGTCCAGGTGATTTTAACCAGGCAATGATGGAGCTTGGAGCAGTAGTGTGCGTCCCCAACGGACAGCCCAAATGCGACCTTTGTCCGGTGAGAGGCTTTTGCCAGGCGGGACTTCACGGCACTATGGAAAAGTTTCCGGTGAAAGCACCAAAGAAGCCAAGAGTGGTGGAAGAGCGAACCGTTCTGGTTATTCAGGATGGAAGCTGCACTGCGATCCGCAAGCGACCGCCGAAAGGCCTCCTTGCCGGATTATACGAGCTTCCCAATACAGAAGGATACCTGAACCGTGAGGAAGCCCTGGAATACGTGAAAGAGCTTGGCGCAGAGCCCTTATATATAGAAGAACTGCCGGAGGCCAGGCATATTTTTTCCCACATTGAGTGGCGGATGAAAGCGTACCGGATCCGCGTGTCCTCCCTGGAGCAGACACATGCCCCGGGAATTCTTTTTGCAGATAAAAAAGAATCAGAGAGAAACTACGCCATACCTTCTGCGTTTGGCGCTTATGAAAAATATATGTAACGGTTCAGCTGGCGTTTTTGAGAACATAACTCAAAGAAAAAAAGGAAAATACATCGCAAGGTGCGTAATTTTAAAATACAGAATCGTTACACTACATGAGGAGGAAAATAAATGAAATTACTGAGTATAGCAATTCCATGTTATAATTCTGAAGCTTATATGGAGAACTGCATCAAATCCCTTTTACCAGGCGGAGATGAAGTAGAGATCCTTGTAATTGACGATGGATCCAAGGACAGAACAGCCGAGATCGCAGATGAATACCAGGAGAAATATCCAGGCATTGTCCGCGCCATCCATCAGCCAAACCTTGGCCACGGCGGCGCTGTAAACACCGGCATCCACAATGCCCAGGGTCTCTATTTTAAGGTTGTAGACAGCGATGACTGGGTAAATGAAGAATCCTACAAAGAGATCCTGAAAACTCTGGAAGAGCTGGTAAAAGGCTCCAAAACAGTTGACCTTCTCATCAGTAACTTTGTATACGAGAAACAGGGTGCGACCCGCAAGAAGGTTATGCAGTACCGTCACTGCCTGCCAGTGAACCAGATTTTCACCTGGAATGAAGTAGGTCACATGCCAAAGGGAAAATATCTTCTCATGCACTCCATGATCTACCGTACCCAGCTTCTCCTTGAGTGCAACCTGACTCTGCCGGAGCATACCTTCTACGTAGATAATATTTTTGCCTTTGATCCGCTGCCGTATGTACAGAACATGTACTACCTGGATACCAATTTCTACCGTTACTTTATCGGCCGCGATGACCAGTCCGTAAACGAGACAGTTATGATCCGCAGAATCGACCAGCAGCTCCGCGTAAATAAACTGATGGTAAATTCCTACACCAGCTGCGGCAGCATGAATAAACGCACCAGAGCCTACATGATCAGTTATCTGGATATTATTACTACCATTTCCTCCATTATGCTGATCCGCTCCGGCACAAAGGAAGCTCTCGACAAGAAGAAGGAGCTTCTGGAATATATCCGCTCCACGAACCGTGCCCTCTACGGAAAACTTCGCCACAGCCTCATGGGTAACTTCATGAACCTTCCAGGCCGCGGCGGACGTAAGGTGTCTGTAGCTGCATACAAGCTTTGCCAGAAGTTCTACGGATTTAACTGATTAATGATCAGGGCGCTCTGGAGACTGTTTGAAAAATCATTCCTGCAATCTGTACGCCCCACTTTGCAGCATATTTTATCTATATTCGGTTGTCGCCGCTCGTATTTTTGTTAAAAAAAACGCGCCTTCCCATTTCTGGAAGTGCGCGTTTTTTTTAATAATGTTTCCTGCGATTATTCCGTCCAATTCTCTCTACTGCCATGCCACTTGCTTCTTCTCCTGCCTTCTGCGGATAGAAAAACAGATATCCAAACAGCGCCAGCGTAGCACCACAGCACACATCAATTACGGAATGCTGCTTCAGGAACATAGTAGACATGATAATAAGTAATGTAAGAACCAATGATCCATACCTTACCCCTTTGTGGTCTCTCAGCGCCTCACAATTGGTAAGTGACATATGAACTGCCAGAGAATTAAATACATGAATACTTGGCAGAACATTGGTCGGTGTATCCGTCCGATACAGCCATCTTACCATATCTGTAAACACGTTTTCCCTTGGAAACTCTGATGGTCTTAAGTGCAGTACATTTGGATATGCATAAGACACGATCAGGAAAACAGTCATACCCATCATCATATTGAAAATCAACTGATAATATTCTTTTTTATTCTTGTTCCTGAAGATAAAGTATAAAACTGTGAGAATCTGATACGGAAACCATAATAGATAGGGGACAATAAAATACTCACAAAATGGTATGTAATCATCAAAAACAGTGTCGATCACATGAAATCCCCATACCGGCCTGCACTCCAGATACTCAAAAAAAAGCATATAAACAATGGCATACGCAAGTATGATCAGACCATGCCTGTATTTTTTTATAAATTGTACCAAGTCTTTTTCACTCCTTTTCCAATCTGGGTTACCGGTCTTGTAATTCCGGATCCCCCAAATCGTGAGAGATTATACCACAGGTAAAATGATTTTTAAAGAGCTTTTTTCAATGGAAACTGTTAAATCTTCGCGAATTCCGCCAGATTCCCCATCAATATGAATGGGAAGAGCGGACGCACTATGTACATGGATATCGCTGCAGGTGAGAATATGTATTCCCCTGATGCCCACATGCTTTCCGAAAAAAGCAGTAGGCAGGCAAAATAAAAGCTTTATCTTACGGATACCTTCCACAAGGATCACGTCCAGAAGCTGGTCGTCAGGCTGAGCATCCGGGCAGAACTTAAAACCGCCGCCTTCATATTTCTGATTCATAACCGCTGTAAAATATACGTGGTCATAGGAAAAAGTATTCTCTCCATCTAGGGTCACTGTCATTTTTCCTGGATTAATAAAAATCAGCTGCTTCAATGCAATGAAAAGATAAATCAGCTTTCCCAGCCCAAGACGATTGAATATCTTCTTTAAGGGCGTTGCCAGAACCTCCTGGCATACGCCGGCGTCATATCCGATTCCCGTGCTGATACCGAATCGGGACTTCTTATTATTGCGGAGCAGGTAAGGAACATCCATTTTGCTGATATGCTCTGCCTTTAGGATATATTCCAGTGATTCCATTGGATCAAAAGGGAGTCTCATGCTTCTGCAGAAATCATTGCCAGAGCCGGTTGGAATGTATCCGAAGACTACCCGGTCAAAATCGGTGATGCCGGTGAGCACCTCGTGAATGGTGCCGTCACCTCCCACTGCAATGATATATACAGGCTCAGATTCAGTGCCAAGAGCACAGGCATCAGAAGCAATCTCTGCGGCATGTCCGGAATATCTTGTAAGGCAGTACTGGAAATCAATTCCCCGAAGCATAAGCTGCTGATGAATTTCATTCCAGATGGAACGTCCCCTGCCAGAGCGGGAATTGGGATTAACAATAAAATAATACATAACTTCTCCTAGGTTTTTAGAACATGTTTGCAAAATCTCCCATAAATTGTGAAGCACATATCAGGGAAAGTATTTGGGGGCATGCTCTGTGGCAAAGAACCTGAAGCCTTGCGATGTAGATTCTCTGTCTTTTATGGTTACATAATAGCATTGGTGGGATCGTTTTACAAATTAATTTTAACAAAATATTCTTAAAAATTTCTGAAGTGTGTTATAATGTAACTATTCCTTAACAATTATGGAGAGGATTTCACTGTTTGCTTAAGCAGACATCATCAAATACGAAAATAATCAGGAGTGTATACATGAAATCACTTGTAATTGCGGAAAAACCGTCCGTCGCCAGAGACATTGCCCGTGTTCTTGGCGCAAACCAGAAAAATGGTGGTATTCTCGAAGGCAAAAACTATGTAGTAACCTGGGCACTTGGACATCTTGTAACCCTGGCTGACCCGGAAGAATATGACAGAAAGTATGAAAAATGGGAAATGGCGACCTTGCCTATGCTCCCCAAGGAGATGAAGCTGGTAGTCATCCGCCAGACTGGCAGGCAATTTTCCGTAGTAAAGACCCAGCTTTTCCGAAAAGATATTGGAGAAATCATTATAGCCACAGATGCAGGACGGGAGGGGGAACTTGTTGCCCGCTGGATCCTGGAAAAAGCAGGCTGCCATAAGCCAATTAAGAGACTGTGGATTTCCTCAGTCACAGATAAAGCAATTAAAGAAGGCTTTGCCAATCTGAAAGACGGGCATGACTATGACAATCTTTATCGTGCAGCTGTTGCAAGGGCAGAAGCAGACTGGCTGGTGGGAATGAACGGTACCAGAGCCCTCACCTGTAAATACAATGCCCAGCTTTCCTGTGGCAGGGTGCAGACCCCCACCCTTGCCATGATCGCAAAGCGCGAAGAAGAAATCCGCAAATTTGTTCCAAAGGAATATTATGGTATTTCTCTGGAAACCCAGGATGTGAAATGGACCTGGAGAGATGAGAAAACAAAGAGCTTCCGTACTTTTTCCCGGGAAAGGGCAGAGCAGATCAAGGGCAGGCTGGAGAACGCTGCTCTTGAAATAACCAGTGTAGAGAAAAAAGCGAAAAAGACTATGGCCCCAGGTCTGTATGACCTGACAACTTTGCAGAGGGAAGCCAACCTGAAATATGGTTTTTCTGCAAAAGAGACCCTGAATATTATGCAGCGCCTTTACGAAAACCACAAAGTACTCACATATCCCCGAACCGATTCCCGATACATTGGAAAAGACATTGTTCCTACTATTAAGGAAAGGCTGAAGGCCTGCGGAATCGGTCCGTACAGGAAGCTTGCAGGCGCACTTATGAATAAGCCTGTGCAGGTGAATGGAAGCTTTGTGGATGATAAGAGGGTCAGTGACCACCATGCGATCATTCCGACAGAACAGTTTGTTCAGCTGGACCACATGACAAATGAAGAACGGAAGATTTATGATATGGTTGTCCGTCGTTTCCTTGCGGTTCTTTATCCTGCAAGTCAGTATGAGCAGGTGACCATGGAGGCGAAAGCGGCAGGAGAAACATTTGCAGCCAGCGGCAAAGTGATAAAGAGCCTGGGCTGGAAGGAAGTTTACGAAGGCGGGGCAGATGATGATTTGGAAGATGAGGCGGAAGATGAGAAAAAACTGAAAGACCAGCGCCTTCCGGAGATGAAAACAGGAACCAGACTAAAGATTTTGAAAACTTCCTTAAATACAGGAAAAACAAAACCGCCAGCAAGATTCACAGAGGCAACTCTTCTTGCAGCTATGGAAAATCCGGTGAAATTTATGGAGACAAGGGATAAAGAAGCGGCGAAAACCTTGGGAGAGACTGGGGGGCTTGGAACCGTTGCCACAAGAGCAGACATTATTGAAAAACTTTTCCATTCCTTTATGATGGAGAAAAAAGGCAATGAGATCCATATTACCTCAAAGGCAAAACAGCTTCTGGAGCTGGTGCCGGAAGACCTGAAAAAGCCTGAGCTCACAGCTGACTGGGAGATGAAGCTTTCCCAGATTGCAAAAGGCAGGATACGTCAGGGGGATTTTCTTCACCAAATCCGTGACTATACCTGTGAAATTGTAGATGAGATCAAGACCGGGGAGGGCACGTTCCGCCACGACAATCTTACAAATAAAGTATGTCCGCAGTGCGGCAAAAAACTTCTGGCTGTCAATGGCAAAAACAGCAAAATGCTGGTATGCCAGGACCGGGAGTGCGGCTACCGTGAAACGATTTCCCGCACCACCAATGCCCGTTGTCCGAAATGCCATAAACGTATGGAAATGTATGTAAAAGGTAAGGAAGAGACGTTTGTCTGCCAGTGCGGTTATAAAGAGAAGCTTTCCGCGTTCCAGGCAAGACGTCAGAAAGAGGGCGCAGGAGTGGGCAAGCGTGACGTGCAGAACTATCTGCGCAAGCAGCAGAAAGAGGCAAATGAGCCGGTGAACAATACTTTTGCACAGGCCTTATCTGGAATTAAGCTGTAAATACAGAGGATAGATAATACGGAGATGCTGCTGATGGCAGCATGTTATAGTACTGTTCACTGGCAATGTTCCGCGAGACGTTTTTGGTGAATATCGTTTACAGAAAAACGGGAATCTCAGTGGGAAATCATGGGAATGCATGATTTCTGTACATCGCGAAGTGAACCGTAACCTTGTTTGTCCACAAAAAAATAAAAGAAAGAGGAATTTGCATATGCGCCGAGAAGTATCTTTGGAAGAGATTTCCGACGGAAGACTTTATGAATTAAACGATATGGTAAAGGCAGACTGCCAGGATTGTGCAGGCTGTCATGACTGCTGTGAGGGAATGGGTGATTCAGTTGTGCTGGATCCTATGGATGTGTACCGCCTGTGTACGAATCTGGGAAAAACACCACAGGAACTGGTAAGCGCAGGGCTGATCCAGTTTGATGCCATGGATGGGAATATTCTGCCTCATCTTTGCATGAGTGGAAAAAAACAATGCTGTGTTTTTCTGAATGAACAGGGACGGTGCAGCATCCATGACTTCCGTCCTGGTTTCTGCAGACTTTTCCCATTGGGACGTTTCTATGAAAATGGTGGATTTAAGTACTTTCTGCAGATCCATGAATGTAAGAAGACAAGCAGGAGCAAGATCAAGGTAAAGAAATGGATCGACACTCCGGATCTTCGCCAGTATGAAAAGTTTGTAGCTGACTGGCATTATTTTTTGCTGGATGTGCAGGAGGTTCTTTATAATGCCACAGATGCCCAGCTGATCAAAAATCTGAATTTATATGTGGTGAATCGTTTTTATATGAAACCATATGAAGAGGGCAGAGATTTCTATGAGCAGTTTGAAGAAAGACTGACAGAAGGAAAGCAGCTGTTAAGTCTGGCATAATTGAATAGAAAAACTCCCGGAACACTTGAGCCTGTTTGAAAAATCTTACAGAAAGCTTTTTCAGACACGCTCTAGAGCGCCCGGGAGTCTTTTATTTTTAGCTTGCAGTATTCCATTAGAAGCTTTGGGAGGGACTATGGTGTCTGCGCACTAAAAATCAGAAATATATATCAAATGTTAAGTGAAAATCAAATTGTTGAAAAGTAGTCCGTATAATAGAATACACGAATTTCTCCATTTTGGCAAGAGATTTTTTGTAAAAAACTAAGAAATGCCAAGATATATAAAAAATAAGATAGTTACTGGTCACAAAGTGAACAATAATACAAGACAATGCTGAATTATGAAACAGGCCAACTCATTCTGGACATTAGAGAAAAATGTTGTTATAGTAGGTAAGAGAAATTAGAGAAATATATCCCTTTAAATACACAGGAAAGAGGAAAAAGCTATGCCAGTATTTGATTTCAGCGGTGCTTCTGCAAGTAAAGCGGAGGCAAAGTGTACTTACACAACATTTCACAGCAGCCATACGAAGCCTTCACCGGAGCAGCCGATCATGGTGCTTGACAATAAAGAGAGACAGTGGAAACATCATTCCTGCGGTGTGTTTGCCAATCCGGTAAACCGTACTGCTTTTGATTTTAAGGAAGAAGACGGTAACCATACAGCAGATGTGGTGAAAATTGATTCCAGATTTACCAGTCTTTTGAAATGGCTGGGAGACAGCAGGATCAATGTACGTTTGTCTGGTACTAACAGGGAGGACGGATATGCGGTATACCGCATTCGCGAAACTGCTTTTGGCGGCGGCACAAAGCTTTCTGCAGAGGATGGCTTTCTGCAGTTTATGATTGAGAGACTTCTGGAGAGTAATGCACCTGCTGAGGCAGAAGAGGATGAGGAACAGGAGGAAAACGGTGATGAGATGAAGCTTACCAGCATTCAGAGTATTACCGATTTTATGACCTGCGCAGGCAAAACACTGCCGGATAATATCAGACTCTGGACCAGAAGAAATCTGGCAGTGGCAAGATCCAGTGAAGTTTCTCAGGAAGAGCGCCATCATGCACAGAGGGCTCTTTCTATTATGTTGAATATCCAGTGGAAGAACAATTATTTTGAAGCAATCGATCCTGTTGAGGCAAGGAGAATCCTGGATGAAGAGCTTTATGGAATGGAGCGTGTGAAACAACGTATTATCGAGACGATTATCCAGATCAACCGTACACATACCCTTCCGGCCTACGGACTTCTTCTGATCGGACCTGCCGGTACTGGCAAATCCCAGATAGCCTATGCAGTTGCAAGAATCCTGAAACTTCCGTGGACTACGCTGGACATGAGCTCAATTAACGACTCCAAGCAGCTTACCGGAAGCCCCCGTATTTACGCAAATGCAAAGCCCGGAATTATTATGGAGGCATTTTCCATGGCTGGTGCCTCTAATCTGGTATTTATTATTAACGAGCTTGATAAGGCAAATTCCGGCAAAGGAAATGGAAATCCGGCAGATGTACTTCTTACCCTTCTGGACAACCTTGGATTTACAGATAACTATATGGAGTGTATGATCCCAACTGGTGGTGTGTATCCAATTGCTACTGCAAATGACCGTGACCAGATCAGTGCACCGCTGATGTCAAGATTCGCAGTAATTGATATTCCGGATTACACAGCTGAGGAGAAGAAAGTAATCTTTTCCAGATTCTCTCTTCCGAAAGTTCTTAAGAGAATGCATATGGAAGAGAGTGAGTGCATTATCACAGAGGGTGCGCTGGAGGCAATCATCCAGCGTTATTCCAATACTTCAGGCATTCGTGATCTGGAGCAGGCAGCAGAGCACATTGCGGCAAATGCACTGTATCAGATCGAGGTCAACCATGTAGAGAAGGTAGAGTATACCAGAGAGATGGTGGAGGAACTTCTGAAATAGAAAAGATGAATTATTATATTCGATAACAATATTCGCAAAATAATCATAATATAAAAATATACAAGAGAAACATATAACAGGAGTGATAAAAATTGGAATTCTGGGACATCTATGATATTAACAAGAAACCTACAGGCCGTACCATGAAGCGAAACGACTGGTGCTTAAAAGACGGGGAATACCATCTCACCGTACTTGGAGTAGTGGCAAGACCAGATGGTACGTTTCTCATTACCAAACGTGTGATGACAAAAGCCTGGGCACCAGGCTGGTGGGAAGTTTCCGGCGGTGCAGCACAGGCAGGGGAATCTTCTTATGATGCTGTACTCCGCGAAGTGAAAGAGGAGACAGGCCTTGATGTAAGCGGTGCGCAGGGCGGCTATCTTTTTACTTACAAAAGAGAGAATCCAGGGGAGGGAGACAACTATTTCGTAGATGTTTACCGCTTTGTGATGGATGTGAAAGAAGAAGATCTACACCTTCAGGAAGAAGAGACAGACGGCCACATGTTTGCCACTCTGAATCAGATCAAGGAATTTGCAGCCCAGGGAAAATTCCTGCACTATGACAGTATTCAGGCTGCCTTTGAGAATCTGTAGATTTATTATATATTCTGCAGGAAATAACTGTGATATGCAGGGAGATTTTTTTTACGAATTCTGATGAAATGGGAATATTAATTAGAGCGTGCTGGTCAGACTGCGAGCAGTACAATTCTGTTAAGGGTATGTAAAATATAATTGAGATAAAAATAGTTTCTTGTAATTTGAAGAAAGGTGTATTATAATAAGCAACGAAATCTGAATAAAGACCAGGGGAGTTTCAATTGAGAAGCTGAGAGTAAGGTAGTCCTTAGACCCTTTTAACCTGTTGGATCATGCCAGTGTAGGAAGTGTTTAACGATGTAATTAGGAGCATTTGTCTGGATGGCAGGTGCTCTTTTTTCATACTGACTGACAGAGCCTGTTCAGTTCCGTCACAGTTTCAAGAATGGTTCTTATTCGATTTTTAACGCAAAGTCCTGTTTATGGGACGGAAAATAGGAGGAAAAGAAAATGAACGCAAGTGTAGCAATTCAGGTACTGCCAAATGTACAGGATGAAGAGGAAGTTATCCGCATTGTAGACGAGGTGATCGCCTACATCAGATCCACTGGTCTGAACTATTATGTAGGACCATTTGAGACCACCATTGAAGGTGATTACGACCAGCTGATGGATATTGTAAAAGAGTGTCAGCATGTAGCTGAGCGCGCAGGCTGCAAGGCTATGAGCGTATATGTTAAAATTGCATATAAACCAGAAGGGGATGTACTTACCATTGAAAAGAAAGTTACCAAACATCACCAGTAAGATACCTCCAATTGCAGCCATGGCCGTGATTCTGCTTGGCTGGGAAGTGGTAAGCATTTCGGGAATTGTTCCATCCTACATGCTTCCATCTCCGGTAGCAGTGCTGACAGCCCTGTTTGGCGATCTGCCAACCATACTTTTCCATGCGAAATTCACTTTGCTGGAATCCTTTTACGGACTTCTCATTGGAATCGCGCTGGCATTTGTGTTTGCAACTATGATGGATCGGTTCCGTGTAATGGATCAGGCATTTTATCCGATCATGATCATTACGCAGACCATACCGACCATTGCCATTGCGCCAATTCTGGTGCTTTGGATGGGATTTGGAATGGCACCTAAGATCACTCTGGTTGTGATCACCACTTTTTTCCCAATTACAATCGGACTGCTGGATGGATATAAAAGTGTGGATCCGGATGCCATTCGTCTGATGAAGGCCATGGGAGCCAGCCGGGCACAGATTTTCCGCCATGTGAAATTTCCAGGTGCTTTGCCCCAGTTTTTTTCCGGGCTGAAAATATCTGCTTCCTATGCAGTTGTAGGAGCAGTTGTTTCTGAGTGGCTGGGTGGATTTAACGGACTTGGTGTTTATATGACCCGTGTAAAAAAAGCATATTCTTTTGATAAAATGTTTGCAGTCATTATCTTCATTGTGATCATCAGCCTTTTACTTCTTCTGGCAGTAAATATTGTCAGCCGGATCACAATGCCATGGCTGCAGGTAGAAAAGGAGAAAAATCATGAATAAGAATCTGAAAAAAGTAATCGCACCAGTTGCAGCGGCAGCTATGGTGCTTGCAGTTCCTACAGGTGTATACGCAGAAGATGGTGCACAGGAGAAAATCACATTCTGCCTGGACTGGACACCGAATACCAACCACACCGGACTTTATGTAGCACAGGCAAAAGGCTACTACGAAGAAGCTGGTCTTGATGTGGAAATCGTTCAGCCACCGGAAAATGGTGCAGCCCTTATGTGCGCAGCAGGTCAGGCTCAGTTTGCGATCGAGGCCCAGGATACCATGGCTGCTTCCCTTGCACTTGACGAGCCTCTTGGAATCACAGCAGTTGCAGGAATCATTCAGCACAACACCTCCGGAATCCTTTCCCGAAAAGGTGACGGAATTGATAAACCAGCCGGACTTACCGGAAAAACCTATTCCACATGGGATTCCCCAATCGAGCTTGCTGTGCTGGAAAATGTTGTAAACGGCGACGGCGGAGATTTCAGTCAGGTTACCCTGATCCCTAATGATATTACAGATGAGCCTGCAGCACTTGCTGCCAATCAGACGGATGCCATCTGGGTATTCCAGGGCTGGGGCGGAATCAATGCTGACGTAGAAGGTGTAGACTGCGACTATTTTGCATTCTCTGATATCAATCCTGTATTTGACTACTACACACCGGTTATCATTGCAAATAACGACTATCTTGCTGAGAATCCGGATCAGGCGAAAGCATTTATGGAAGCAACTGCAAAGGGATATGAGTTTGCAGCAGAGAATCCGGATGAGGCAGCACAGATCCTCATTGACGGCGATAATACAGGCTCTCTGAAGGATGCTGAAGAGCTTGTAAAGAAGAGTCAGGAATTCCTTTCCACAAAATACATTGACGATGCAGAAAGCTGGGGCGTAATTGATGCAGACAGATGGAATGCATTCTACAAATGGCTGTATGAGAACCAGCTTTGCGACAAGGATCTTACTGGAGTCGGATTTTCTAACGAGTATCTTCCACAGTAAGGAATGAAAGAGAAAGAAATTAACGCATAGAGCTATTCTGTCAGGCAAATTTACCCCAATTATTGCGGAAAATGGAACTGGTTATGGAAGTAGCGCTGTGTATAAGGAACGAATATGTCATCAGAACAAAATAAAGTAATTTTACGAGCAGAACATATTTCAAAAACATACGGTGAAAAAAAGGTTTTGGAGGACATTTCCATTCATCTGGAGCAGGGGGAGCTGGTTTCCCTTCTGGGAGTCAGCGGTTCCGGAAAGACCACATTGTTCAATGTTCTTTCCGGTATTATCCCGCCTGATGAAGGAAAGGTCTATCTGAAAGATCAGGATGTGACTTCCACTCCTGGAAGCATCAGCTACATGCTGCAGAAGGATCTTCTCCTTCCCCACAAGAAAATGATCGACAATGTAGCACTTCCCCTTGTACTGAAAGGCATGAAGAAAGCAGAAGCCAGGGAAAAGGCCAATCCGCTTTTTGCAGAATTTGGTCTGGAAGGCACCCAGTATCAGTATCCAAGCCAGCTGTCCGGCGGTATGCGACAGCGTGCGGCTTTGCTTCGAACTTATTTAAGTTCCAGCGGAGTTGCCCTTCTGGATGAGCCTTTCAGTGCCTTGGACACGCTGACCAAGGCCAGTGTGCATAAGTGGTATCTGGAGGTTATGCAGCATATTGATCTGTCCACCTTGTTTATCACCCATGATATTGACGAGGCCATTCTTTTGTCCGACAGGATTTACATCCTGAACGGAACTCCGGGAACCATCAAAGATGAGATCGTGATCCAGGAGAGAAAACCAAGGGCAGAGGATTTTGCATTGTCAGAAGAATTTTTGGAATATAAGAGACAGATTATTAGCAAGCTGTAGTTTTTCGGTTGATGAAAATAAAACTTCCCGGCAGGTTTCATACTACCTGAGTTTGAGCGCTCAGAAGCAGAAGCCTGCCGGGACTTTTTATGTAAAATATCCAGTTGACGTGCTATTGTGAAGCCGGCACAAAAATGGTACTATTAGTACTATAACGAAGAAGGAGAAAAATGTAGGATGAGGAAAAATGAAAAAAGAAATGGAAAAGCACTGCTTCCTATAGTAGTGTTTGTTGTTTTGTATCTGGGGCTTGGCATATTATTTGAGTATGGTCTGGATATCGAGATGGGATTTTATAAAATTCCCGTTGTCGTTATATTTCTGGTTGCATTACTTGTTGCCTGTATACAGAACCGCGAGCTTAAATTGGATGATAAGCTGGAAGTTATGGGGATGGGAATCAGTGATCCTAACATTATTACAATGATCATAATTTTTATGCTGTCAGGTATTTTTGTAGGTATAGTCGGAAGAACATCTGCAAACAGTGTTGCATATTTTATTTTGTCACTGGTTCCGCCTCAGTTTGCAGTTGTTGTGCTTTTTGTGGTCAGCTGTTTTGTTTCTCTTGCAATGGGTACCTCTGTAGGAACAATTACGCTGATCGTTCCAATTGGAGTTGCAGTAGCAAGAGTATCCGGATTTGCACTGCCGGTTTGTATTGGTTCCGTCATGAGCGGCGCCATGTTTGGAGATAATCTGTCATTTATATCAGACACAACCATTGCTGCATGTAATGGACAAGGCTGTGAAATGAAAGATAAATTTAAGGAGAATTTCTTTATTGCACTGCCAGCTGCTATTGCCAGCATTATTATTCTGCTGGTTTTGTCTGTTAAAAATTATAATGGTGGATTCATCGAAGAAAAATATGATTTAATACAGATCATTCCTTATATTCTGGTTCTTATAGGTGGAATCATCGGATTTAATGTATTTTTCGTGCTGATTACAGGTATTCTAAGTGGCTCAGTTATTATGATTGCAACAGGAATGATAGCACCCACAGACCTGATCGGAAATATGGGAACCGGTGCTGCCGGGATGTTTGAAACCAGTATGGTTGCGATTCTGGTAGCTGCAATCTGTGCCCTGATCAAGGAGTATGGTGGATTTTCCGCTTTATTATACTGGATAAAGAAAGTGTTTAAAGGAAAAAAAGGCGGGCTCCTGGGAATGGGACTGTTAGTTGGGCTAATGGATATTGCAACTGCCAATAATACAGTTGCGATCGTTATGGCGAACCCGATTGCAAAGGAAATGTCAAAGGATTACGGTATCAGCGCCAGAAAAGCTGCTTCTATCCTGGATACATTTTCCTGTATTTTTCAGGGGATTTTACCATACGGAGCGCAAATGCTGGTTGCTGTTTCTGCTGCAGCCAGTTTAGGAGAAGTGGTCAGCGCATTTGATATACTTCCAATGCTGCTGTATCCTTATATGCTGCTGCTTAGTTCACTTGCTTTTATATTTACCATGAAAGTTCCGGATGGCAGACAGTGAATGGAGAAGCCTAAGCCTGTGCTCACACATACCTATCTGCTCTGCAGAATTGAGGAAGCGTATGAGCTCTTTGAAAATAAGAGAGATGGCGTAATTAAAGTGGCTGTGGAATGCTGAATAAAATCCGCAATCTGCACGCCCACTTTGCGGTATATTCTACCCGAATTCGGTTGCTGCCCGCTATGGCGCCCTCATCCGGATAAAATCTTCCACAAATTGTGACGCACATCTTGCAGAAAGCCTTTTTCAAACACTTGCAAGTAAATTATTACCTATAAAACAGTAATAAATTCTGTGAAAATTGTGCAATAGTAATGATTCGTATATTGTGAAGCGGGCACAAAAATGATACTATCATTATATAAAGAAGCAGGAGGTAAGTACGTGATGAAGAAACTTACAACAGCAAAAATATGGCAGTTTGCAGCAGGTCAGTTTGGATGGGCAATGTTGTCCGGAATCATTTCAAACTGGCTTGTGTATTTTTATCAGCCAGATGAAACCGCCATCAGCCAGGGGCAGAACGTATTTATTCCACAGGGACTGGTGGTGCTTGGCATTTTCACTATTATCGGAGGAATCACAGCCTTCGGGAGAATTTTTGATGCTTTTACAGATCCTATGATCGCGTCCTGGTCGGACCGGTGTACAGCCAAAGATGGACGGCGAATTCCATTCCTGAAATGGGCGTCCTTGCCTCTGGCACTTTCCACAGTGCTGGTGTTCTGGTCCCCGATTAATGAGAAAAGCTGGCTCAATGCAGCGTTTTTGCTGGTGATGGTTCTGGCCTATTACCTTTCCATTACAGCTTATTGCACACCGTATAATGCCTTGATTCCGGAGCTGGGACATACTCAGCAGGAGCGGCTTAACATTTCTACGGTGATTTCCTTTACATTCATTGCAGGAACTGCAGTTGCATACCTGGCACCAACTATCTGGGGTGCATTTATCCCGGCATTTGGACGTGTTGGCGCCATCCGTGTCACCTTCACGCTGATGGCAGTGGTGGCATTTATCTGCATGCTGATACCGGTATTTTGCATTCGGGAAAAGGATTACGTGGACACAGTTCCAGCAAAAGAGTCTGCTTTTCGCTCCCTGACTGCTACGTTTAAGAATGGAGAATTTTGTAAATTTGTGGGCTCCGATATTTTTTACTGGATCGCCCTTACCATGTTTCAGACAGGTCTGCCTTTCTTTGTGACCAGCCTTCTGAAGCTGCCGGAGACGATGACAACCCTGTATTTTGTGGGGATGACAGCATTGTCTTTGGTATTTTACATTCCGGTAAATAAGCTTACCCCGAAACTGGGTAAGAAAAAGATGATTCTATTTGCATTTGCTGTATTCAGTTTGGCTTATTTCTATACAGGATTTATGGGAAAAATGAGCTTTATTCCGGAAACCGTACAGGGATTGATCCTGACGGTGGTGGCAGCGCTGCCGATGGCGATTTTCGGAATTTTGCCCCAGGCGGTTGTGGCAGATATCGCCCAGAGTGATTCCATCACATCCGGAAGCAACAGGGAAGGAATGTTTTATGCGGCAAGAACCTTTGCATTCAAACTGGGCCAGAGTCTTTCCATGCTGATCTTTACTGCTGTTTCTACGATTGGAGCAGGAGCGGAAACTGGTTATAGAATCGCAGCCTTTGGCGCAGCGGTGTTCTGTATGGTGGGCGGAATTATTCTGGTGTTTTATAATGAGAAGAAGATTAATGGGATTATTGGGGGGATAGTAATAAAGTATTAAGCCTCTCGTAAATTGTAACACACATGTCGCAGTATATCTTTTTTTTAGATACTTTTGAATGAGTTGTGTTATCAGGAATTTGTGAATCGTGATGATTGTTTTTTATGATTTTATAAGCTGCTTGTAAAAGGAGTTTTGGAATGAAAATAATACAAGAAAACAAATATTTAGATACTATGAAAAATGAGGTGGAACCTTATTTAAAGGTCCATTGCCGGGAGGGCTACATTCCCGGAGCAGAAGACATTTACCATGGGAAAAATGGAATTACGGGAAAAATCCATGTGAAGCGTTATCTGGCAGAGAATCCTGTGGGGGTGGCGGTGATCAGTCATGGTTTCACAGAAGGCGCACCAAAATATGAGGAGCTGATTTACTATTTTTTACAGGCTGGCTATCACGTATACATGCCAGAACATATGGGACACGGTCAAAGCTACCGTCTGGCAGCAGATCCCTCATTGGTACATATTGATATCTGGAAGCGGTATGTAAGGGATTTTTTGAAAGTATGCCACGAAATCAAAAGGGCATACCCGGAGTTGCCCCTGAACCTTTTTTCCCACTCCATGGGCGGTGCAATCGGCGCAATCGCCGCAGCCTGGGAACCCGCTCTTTTTCATAAAGTGATATTAAGCTCGCCTATGATCAAACCGCTCACCGGAGGTGTGCCCTGGCCGTTGACCGTACTGATCGCCCATGCAGAATGCTTTTGGGGAAAGGAAGAGTCCTATGTCTTAGGCCAGAAACCTTACGACGGAACCGACACCTTCCAAACCAGCGCCGGCACCTCTGAACCTAAATTTATAAGGTACAACGACCTGAGAAAAGAAAAACAGTTTCTCCAGACCTGTGCACCATCCTATGGCTGGCTGAAAGCCTCCATAAAAATGAGCTGGTATTTAAGATACCACGGCTGGAAGATGCTCCAGTCCCCACTCCTTATTTTTCAGGCCGAAAAAGACGATTTCGTATCCGTCCGCGCACTTCAGAAATTCGCAGCGAAAATCAGAAAGCGCGGTGCAGCTCCCTGTGAATATGTCTACATGCCCGGGACGAAGCATGAGATATATTGTGGCGGGGATGAGACGATGGAAGTATATTGGGATAAAATAGAAAAGTTTTTGGAAGAAAAATAAGTTTGGCGTTGCCTATAAACGAAAATTAGTCTCCTTAATCAAATATAAAAAATCTGGTTGAGGAGAAAGTTTTGCTTATAAAGTAAATAAAAATGTTAAGCTTATAAAGTAAATAAAAATTGACAAAACAGCGTGCTTTTGTTAATTTTTATGAACATAAAAAATCAATAATTATAAGAAAGAAGTTTATCAGCGTAGGAAACTCTACTTTGCGTAGGTACTCAAAAAGTCAAATTTGTTATAGAATCTGCACATGGAGGTAGATATTATGAACCAATATGTTACAAGAACCATAATTAAAGAATTACGTGAAAGAAACAAAATGACACAATTACAGCTTGCTGATAAGCTGGGAGTCACAGACAAAACAATTTCCAAATGGGAAACTGGAGTTTCCCATAGTTAAAGATACCGCATCAGACATAACAACGCCACGCTTATATAATATTAAAAGCACGCCCAAATTACTGATTAGTAAAATTGGGGCGTGCTTTCATATTTAACGAGGTGTAACCTTTACCAATGTTGACAAATGATCCTTGTTTTCCTGACGGGTTCTTTTTTTATAGCCCAATTTATCGCATATATATTCGATTTTTTGAGCAAAAATGTCTACGCTCAATTTTGACATATAAAGATTACCGTCATCATCTCTAGAACTTGAATGCCATTGCTGTTCATCGTCTAAAGGATGTTCGGGGCGAAAATCGTAAATGTTAAATATTTTATGCTCAACTTGAGTTATCCATGCTGCGCCAACTTCCATCAATGCACCCCATGAACTTTTCGTATTATGACTTGTAACGAAAATAACATAAATCTTTTGCGTAGAATAACTATCAACAAAGAAATCTCGCAAATAGTCGTATATCCCACTTTTTCCTACGTCGCCTTCTGGGATGCGTGATACTTCATCATCACAGTTTGTATAAATTATATCTTCGGGCGGTACGTTGTTAAATACCAACATATTGTAAATAATATCCGCCAAATCCTTGTCTCGATATGTCTGACTAATTAGCAATTTCTTCTTTTGAGAATCAATAATGCTTTTAATCCCCATATCCGGACTGTTGGTGTTTATTTCATCAGAAAGTATTGCCTCTACTTCATCAGCTTGCTCTGTACTAATACCTAAACGAGAAGAAATTTTTTGAGCTGCTTTCTTAGCGGTGTTTTTTCTGAAAGTATCTACCGACTTTTTAAATGAAGCTTCGTTTTGACGTTGCTGTTCTAGCTTTTTTTCTTCTTTTTTCTTTTTGCCCAAAGACACAAACAAATCTCGCATTTTCAAGATATCAGGCAATAAAGTTTTTCTAACATAATCTAGTACCGCCTGATAGCGAGGATCATCCGTTTTATATCCTTGACGATTGCTTAGAGCCATATCGGGTAACTCCGTCAGTTCAAAAATATCAACATGAAGTTGACCTACGACATAGACTTCATTCAATTTATTTTGTCCAACAACAGGAAGTATATTAAATTCGCCCATTTTTTGGTTGGCATACAGAGAAATAAAATTATCAGGAAAATCCGTTAACTCTACTTTTCTGCCGCGAGTTGATGTATAAGTTCCTATCCATCCTTTGATTTCTACGTTATATGTATGTTCAACACCAGATTTGTCATCCATACTAATGGGCATTGTTGCTAAAGGTTTATTTTTGCGGAGTTCTGCTATTTCATTTCCATATGGCGTCTGGAAAAAATCATTAAGATATGTAAATTCATCCCCTAAAGTAATTAGAGTAGAGAGTTCTGAAATCATTTCCTTATCAAAGTTCTCAATGGTTTCCGCTTCCGTTCCCCGAATTAGGTGAATTTTAAACTTCTCATTTACTAACGGGAATATCTTAAGTAAATTGCGTTTAATTGCCTTTAATGTACTATGAAGTTTGTACTGCGGATTCTGCATAACGACAGAAGTACCGTTGCCAGATACTCTTTCGAAAGAAATTTGCTCGTCAGTGAGCGGCACAAGTAAATTATTGTCGTTTATATGGCGAGATAATACAAACCCTGATTTTTCTCCATTTGAAATCGTCTTTATAAGAACGTTCTCAGAAACCGATAGGGCAGCTAGTTTTCCTACGCCTTTACGCCCCATTTTCTTCCGTTTCATAGGGGTTAGAGATTCGGCATCGGTATTTCTAGAAACCGCGGCAACATTAAGGTATTTCTGGATATCGCCGTCAGCATATGACATTCCTTTGCCGTCATCTTCAACGGTAATATCATCCTTGTTAGCAATGATATATACATTGTGGGCATCTGCATCGTAAGCATTAGCAATTAATTCAGCTAGCACATAATAAATGTTTGTATACAGGCTTGGACCTAATAATTCCAAAATACGGGGATCAATATTAAGTTTGTATTCTTTCTCTTTCATTTGCAATCGTCGCTTTCTTTTGTCTCTTTTTAGGTAAACTTCTAATTATACTTTCTCCAATCACTTCGCCCAAACGAGGCGGAACAGCATTTCCTATATGGCGTGCTATTTTCCTTATCGGAACTTCAACATTGCTAGGCGAAAATTGATAATCAGGAGGAAAAGACTGTAAAATAGCGCCTTCCCGTAAAGTAATCGCCCTGTCCTGTTCTGGATGTCCAAAACGTCCGGTTCCATAACCGATAAATTGTGTGGTGATAGTAGGAGACAAATCATCCCACTTCATTCTACCATATACTGATGCATAAGTTTTTCCGCCTTCTTTTTTATGGCAGTTTAATACTAAACGTTCAGGCCAATCACGCCATGTACCGCCGGGAACGGAATGTTGTATTCGTTCCAAATTGATAGGAGAGAGTGCTGGCGAAATATGAAGCCTATCGTTTTCATTTGCCTCTCCAGCGGAAATTCTCGGTAAGCTACCAATAGCGTCTCTAACTGTCAGATGTTTTTGATGTGTTGCATCAATAAGTTTTATTTCTTTGCGACGCGACGCAAGCAAAATCAACCTTTTTCTCCGTTGCGGTACGCCATAATTTGCGACATTTACAACTTGATAATTTACAATATAATTCAAGCCTTCTAACGTGGAAACAAAATCTTTAAAAACTTTTTCTTTTTCTAATTCTGGCACATTCTCCATTGATACTATGTGGGGACGAGTTTCTTCCACCAACCGCCCAAATTGGTATAGTAATTTCCAGTCTTTATGTTTAGAACGGTTTTGCTTATCTTTTTGATGGCTTGAAAAAGGTTGACATGGCGCACATCCGACGAGTATTTTAACGTCAGCGCCTCGCAAAAGGGCGCGTATTTCTTTTCCTGTGACATCTTCAACGCTTTTATGAATAAATGTGCAGTTGTTGTTGTGAGTATAAGCGTATTCGCAAGAATCATCAATATCAATTCCTGCTACAACTGGAATTCCCGCTTTTTGCAAACCATAGGTAAGCCCGCCTACGCCGCAAAATAAATCAACAGCTTTAATTGTCATCGTTGTGTCCTTTCAGAAGAACGACTCAATATTGACTGAATTTTTTCGACTAATATAGTTTCGTTTCTCTTTTTTAATTCGCATTCCCAAATACGCAGAACTTTCCATCCGCGTGCCTCAAACATGGCAGTCACATCTTTATCGTGCTTCATATTACGTTCGCATTTCTTTTGCCAGTATTCCTTATTTTCTGCCGGGCGTGTATTTCGGCAATCATGACCATGCCAAAAGCAACCGTCTACGAATACTGCAACTTTTTCTTTTAGAAACACAAAATCGGGATGTCCTTTGACCGGATAATTGCGCTTCCATCCAGTAATACCATTCTGTTTAAATATGTCTATCAATCGCAGTTCTGTTGATTTGTTCTTTTTTGATTTAACTTTTCGCATGATTTCAGAGCGTTTTTCATTATTAAAAATATCCGCCATGATAAATCATCTCGCCTCAAACTCAATGCGAAGGCTCGGATCAGTTTCAGCCTCAAGAACAATTTCGTTATAACGACCAATAATATCTGAAAGCGTAGAATTTCTCTTGCTTTCATCAAAAAGGCTATGTTCATATACATTGGACGAAAGGAATTGCTGAATATCCCAAACCTCAACGCGCCCGGCAAGGCCCGCATCTTCCGCAAGATTTAATGCTGTATGTACACGCTCAAAAATTGTAATGATGACAGGATGGCATCCGCCGCGCAAGTTCGCCTTGCATTTTTCAATCAGCAAAGCGCCGGGCATTGTTGTACAATGGATAATCGTGTTGTTTATAACAAAATCGCCGCTTCGTTCAGTTGGCGCGTCCGCAACAGAAGCGCCATGAATCTCAAATGCATTTTCAGGCATAATAAGACATAATTTCGCGGCTACTAAGTGCTGCAAAACCGTTCCCAAATACTGCGTTCCCGGATTTTGTTTCTGACGTTTCTTAGCCTGTTCAAATAGTTCGTCTAAGTTTGCTCCAATAGTTTTGGAAGTATCGGCGGTCAAAACAAACGGCTGATTTCTGAAATATTCTCTAACTTGTTCCGCCCAAAATTCTTCCACGATTGAAAAATCAACAGTTTCTTCTTCGTTCCATGCGTTGAGAAAATCAACGTACTTTATCATTAACCCCATACTTCCGCGACTGGTGCGCCCACCTTCTGCGGATAATTGTTGTGTAATGCCATGCTCTTTTAATATTTTTTTGAGATTACCGCCGCCAAGTCCAGCAACCTGTCCTTTACTGCTTGTTTGAAAATCGTCTGGATTTAAGGGAAAATCCTTGTTCTGAACAAGTCGAGTAAATTGAACTACTAGCGACAGCGGCCCTTTCGTATAGATATTATTTTCCTCTTGAAATGCTTTTAATCTTTCTTCTGTACTAATCATCGTATACGGCCTCCGCAAGTTTTGTTAGGAAATTTTCTCCTATGAATTGAGCTACCGGCATTGCGACAGCATCTCCCATCGCTTTATAACCATCGTTGTAGCTACCGGGGAGAATAAAACTATCCGGCGCTCCCATCAATCGAGCGGCTTCACGAACAGTCAATAGGCGAGCATGAATCTCATCATTTTTTTTCACAACTAAATACTGTTTGCTACTTCCGCCTTCTGGCGTTCGTAAACAACCGGCAATACCATCGAAGCGCAATTCTAGCTGCTGCTCTCCATGACGTGTTCGGCGATAGCCCGTAGCATAAACCGTGTCATGCTCATTTAGCTTGATCTGGTGCCGTTCTGGAACAAGCGGCAGGACAGTATCTTTATCAAATTTTGTTTCTTCTTCAATAATATCTTTTAATGTGCTGTGGCGGCGCGGAGGTTTCTCCGCTTGCCACCAAATCCATCCGGGTAAAGACCGACCCAAATCAGAGGCAGCTTTATTATGCAGCCAGCAAGGGGCATCTCCGGTCAGATACGCCGGGATTGCATATCCATGTTGCACAGCAATAACAAAAACCCTCGGTCTTGACTGCGGAACAAAATGGGAAGCGTTTAAAACGATAGCTCCACAGTCGTAACCACGCTCCACAAGTGCCATATGGAGAACCCGATAATTATCGCCGCCATTTGTGGAAAGCAAGCCGGTTACATTCTCTAAAGTCAATATTCGTGGCTTTTCTTCCATCTCATCCAACACACGTAGCCATTCCCACACCAATCCGCTTCTGGATGCGTGAATACCGCCTAAAGAACCAGCCAAAGACAAATCCTGGCATGGAAAACTGGCCCAAGATAAATGAGCAAAAGGCAAATCCCTACCATTCACATCTTTTATGTCGCCAAGTTCAAAATGTTCGCAACCAAAATTAGCTTCATATACAGCCGCTTTCTGTTCGCTAATATCGTTAGCCCAAATTGGTGCAAACATACCTTTTAAGCCGTAGGCGACTAAACCGCTTCCGGCAAAGAATTCATGCATTGTCCAAGGCGCGGAGGACAAGTCGATATTTTGTTTTTTATACAGAGTGCGTTGCAGCAAACTTTTTTCCTCCCGTCTTATTTGAAGTTCGTTTGGTATTGGTCGGTTTTTGAGCATTCTCAGGAATAATCCAAATGCGGCTCATACGCATAGCGCCAACAATTCTGTTCTCTTTACAAAGAATTTGAACTTGACGCGGCGTTACGCCCCATTTTTCAGCAGCTTCCTGAACTGTTATATACCCATTCACTTGCGGCACCTCGAACCTGTATTTTGGATTTTGAAAACTGATATAATTATATTCGTTTGAGCGAAATAAAGCAAGGGATTTCAAGAGGATTTCTCGGCCAATTCTACAATAATACTACTCTGCTGATACAACCAGTCCGTAAATTCTTTCGGGCTGGCTGTTCTTTCTTTTACAGCCCGTTTTCTCTGCAACGCTTCTTTCTTGAACGCTTCAAAAGCGGTCAGCATTTCTTCCAGCCGGTCAGCCGGGAAGCCCGCTGTCCTTTTTGCCTTGTTGATCTTGTTGCGCCAGTTCTGGCACTCGTTTTTGTAGAGCAAATCGTAGTTGTTTTCTCTTGCCCTCTCGTCAAACTCCCTCTTGTTTTGAAGTGCCTGCTTCTTTCTGCATTTGTCGTTGCACAGTTCGTACCGCTGGCTTTTTGCGAGGAAGATATGTCCACAGACTTTGCATTTTCGGAAGCACAACCCCCAATCATTCAGCCGGTTCAGATAGTAGGTTATCAGCGGATAGAACGTGGTATAGGCCGCGACACATTCTGTCGTACGCCGGTTGTCCGGATAACAAAGGTCAAGCCGTGTTTCCGCTGCCGGTACGGAGCCGAATATCCGGCTGGAAATATGGAACGGCTGCGGCCTACCGGTATCGCTGTCAAATTGAAGCGGGCTTCTCTGCTGAAAGGTCATGGTAAAGTGACTCATTTTATCCATGAAGCGGTCACAGGCTTCCGCACGTTTCGCCGGTTCCCTTGCCAGCAGATAGCCATTCCAGATACGGAACGCAGCATACATCCGCAGCGGATCGCCGGTATCAAACTTTGTTTTCAGAAATTCCCCTGCGGCCTGCTCTAAGGCTGGCTGCTTCCAGCGGTTTGAGTGCAGGGCATCCCTCAGCGGAGCCAGGCCAAAGCGGTTCCATTCCCCGTCAGGGTCATGTTCAAACTCTGCAAGGAACGTTCCAAGCGGGCGTGTTGTATTGCACAGCACATCCGCATCCATATCCCCCTGTAATCGAAAGCGCACCTGTAATTCTTCCCCAATTAAAATCCGCTCTTTCATTTTCTTCCTGTCCAGCGTCAGGACGAACAAAATCCGGTCATAACACGGCTCATGCCGCACAAATTCCATTTCCATTCTATTTTCCTACCTTTGCTTATGGTAATTTTATAATTCTGTTATATCAGTTACACTCATAGTATCGTAAAAGTATTGTTTCGTCAAGGAGAAGTCGCTATGATAATTGCACATGGTAATTTCGTTCCATGTAGTACCTTGGCAAGTAAATGACCGTCCAAAAGGGATATGACCGGCAGGAGAAGTGACGCATCCGGTGCACCAATGCAAGGAAACGCCGCAGGAATGGGGCAGGATAACGGCTTTTGGGTAGAACGGCAACAGGAAGCAAGAGAATTGATTTTATAGGTAATTGCGAAACTCAAATTTGAAATATGAGAGCAGTTATCCACAATAAATGGAGATGATAAATGCAGAAACGTTAAATGACGAAATATTTTAGGCACACTTAAATAAGCCATAGGGCTTATTAAGTTGGTAAGTCCTATGCTATGAGAGGCTTTAAGCTTCGAATATATTCGTGGTGATTGATCTTATCTGCGAGAACAACAGTAATAAGTTGGGTGATACCGGCAAGAATCAGATCAGCATGCAGAGTCTTCTCATTTTGGGTTCGGCGTCCTGCAAGACAGAGATTGTCTTTGATGTGGTTGATATCCCTTTCGACAACAGTTCTGATTTTATAGGTATCATCCCATTCTTCGGTGCCGCGGATCGCTCCGGGATAAGCACGAAGATTCTTTTCTGGGTAGATGTAGACCATCCGCCCACATTTAGAAGAGGTACAAGGGTTGTCACAGAAACAATGACGATGGGCTTTTTGAGTTGATTTATCATAAATCCATTTCATTTTTGGACAGACAAATTTATATCTTGTTACTCCACTGCGAAGTTTGGAAGTGCCTTCGTATTTCATTTGTAAAGAAGGATCATGGGGACAACACGGAATACCATCTTCATTGATGGAATAATCCAGATTTTCAAGTCCGGATCTTGCATTCAGCGGAATATAAGCTTTCGAGAAATGTTTGTCATTACCAAAAGTGTCACCGGTAAGAAGGCTCTTATAGAGCTGTGCGGTATCGAAAGCAGCATCACCCAGGAAGGTTTTTGGATTAATCAAAGGATGCTTGGAAAAGAAGTCCTTCAGTGTCGGGATTAAAAGCTTTGAATCATGAACACATTTATCTTCGTCAGGGGAATCGGATTTCTTTTCGACAACGATATCAGGATGTGAAGCCATAAAGTTTTTGTTATAAAAAGATATGTGGCGGATGATGCCCAGTCCGTTGGTGACAATACCGAACTTAAAGACATAGCAAAAATGTCCATTGATATAGAGCTGCTTAATCTCAGGATTAGCAGAAGCATGAGAAGGCATGGAACCATAGGCAGCTTTATAAGGATCATAGGATTTATCAAAGCCCTGAGCTTTCGCATATGCCTTAAGCTGCTTGATGATCCTGTTAGCATACTTGGGATTATTTTCGGTAACAAATGCTTCGATGCCGGAAGAATCAAAGATGGTCATATCTGCTTTTGCAGAGTCAATCGCCTGACAGATAGGCTCGGTAACATCAACAAGGTTATCGAAAACAAGCTGGAGGTCATTTAAAAAATCCTGTTTGAATCGGGTGATTTTGGAAGCGTCAGGGACTTTAATAAAACCGCAGAATTCCCGAAGTGATTTTGAGTAAGCGAGAAAAGTCAAGAGAAGCTGATCCGTAGGGATAGAAAAAATACGCTGAATAATCAAAGCCCATAGAAAAGCTTGCAAAGGGTATTTACGGGTTCTGCCTGTCGATGCATAGAAATGATTTCTAAAAGAAATCGGAATTAACTCATCAATATCGATATGTGTTTCTAATAGAGAAAGAAAAGCAGGTTTGTCATTTTCAAATTTTTCATGGCAATCTGAAAAAATATCTGCCAAAGAAAGCTGTTTATATGGTATCATAAGTATCAGAATAACTCCTTTCTTGGATGTAGGTTTATAGTTTTTAGTCAACTCTATTATACCATGTCCAGTGAGGAGTTATTTGTTTTTAGGTAACAAAAAATGCCGTATTTATGTGGTGTTGTGGCGTTTCGCAAACGCCTAAATTGATTTTAATATGGGAGGAACTAAATGAGCGATAACAAGAGATTAAAAAATTATGATGATCTTCCGCTGGTGCTGGACGTGGCGGACATCCGGCGCATTATGGGAATTTCCAGAGTGAGCGCCTATGAGCTGGTTCACACCCCCGGTTTTCCGGCGTTCAGAAGCGGCAGGCTGATTAAGGTCAGTAAAAAGGCGTTCTTTGACTGGATGGAAAAGGGTACGGAAACCGTACCGAAAGGCAACAAATGAGCGCATGGTATCTTTCCCTATCTGGAATACTGCCGCCATTTTCAAAGGCGCATACAGAGGGGAAAAACCTTGAAAATGACACCGAAACGCTACACCAAAACCGTCTATCTGCGTATGTCGGATAGAAACGGGGAAAGGAGCCAATTACGCCGAGAATGAGCAAGAAGCGCCGGTTGGAGTGGTCTTTCTTCTTAAATGACCGCAGCCGTGTCACTTATAACGAGCTATGCCGCAGATGCCGCCGTGACTGCAAGCAGAGCTTCCGGGCAGTCGTGATCGAATGTCCGAAGTATCTTTCCAAGCGTTCCCGCAAAGGAGCGGAAAAAAAGAGGGAAAACGGAGCAGAGCCGGAAACGGCAGAAATCCCTTTGGAACAAAGGGCGCACTTCTATACATAGTCTGACGACCATGTATCGTGCGTCCTGCGGAGCCGCCCCCTGACCGCTGACAGCATCAGCAATCCGGGGGCCTGCGTCACTTCGTTCCGTACAAGGGGCTGCACCCCTTGCGCCGCTAAAGCGGCTATCCCTGCGCACCCGATGAAAAGATACACTCGCTTTGCGTCTGCATCTTTTCATCGGGTTTGATAGACGAATACCGACACCCTGACCGTTATCCATACGGTCATTTTTATTTCAGAGCAAAGGAGTGAGAACATGAGCAAATCTTTGGAAGAATTGCAGAGAGAGTACGAGGAAAACACCGTCAAACTGGAACAGGAAAAACGAAAGTTGCGCCGACTGGAAAACCGAAAATCCTATCTGGACAGCGGTTCCCGCAAACAGCGCAGCCATCGGCTGATTACCCGTGGGGCGGCGATTGAGAGCGTCATGCCGGAAGTGAAGATACTGACCGAGCAGGAATTTTATTCCCTGATGGAGCGCATTGCCGAATGGCAGCCGGTTCAGAACATGGTACGGCTTGCGGTTGAAAATCACAGCCAGCCGCAGGATGGTAACTGACGATGGCGCTTTATCATTTAACGGTCAGCCAGATCAGACGCAGCGCCGGACAGAGCGCCATTGCCGCCGCAGCTTACCGGGCCGGGGAGTGTCTTTACAGTGATTACTACGGCGAGTACAGTGACTACACCCGCAAGGGCGGCGTGATCTGTTCCGAAATTTTGTTGCCGCCCCATGCCCCGCTGGAATACCAGGACCGGGCGACCTTGTGGAATACGGTGGAACAAGTAGAGAAACACAAGAAAGCGCAGCTTGCTTACAGCTTTGATATTGCTTTGCAGAATGAACTTTCGATGGAAGAAAACATTGCGCTGGCGAGGGAGTTTGTGCAGCGCTGTCTGGTGGACAAAGGAATGGTTGCCGATTTTGCCGTCCATGCCCCGGACAAGGAGGACGGAGGCATCCCCAACCCGCACTTCCATGTGATGACGACCATGCGCCCCATCAATCCAGACGGCACATGGGGACAGAAGCAGCGCCGGGAATATGTGCTGGATGATGAGGGAAACCGGGTGCTGGATAGGAACGGCAAGCCCATGTTCAACGCCGTACCCACTACCGACTGGGGCAGCCCGGAAACGCTGGAAGAATGGCGGGAAGCATGGTGCCGGATGGTCAATGAAAAGTTTGCGAAAAAGGGGCTGGATGTTCGTATTGACCACCGCTCCTATGTGCGGCAGGGGATTGACTTGATCCCCACCGTCCATGAGGGGCCGACTGTCCGGCAGATGGAAGCAAAGGGCATCCGTACCGACAAGGGCGAATTGAACCGCTGGATTAAGGCGACTAACCGGCTGATGCTGGACATAAAAAAGAAAATTAAATCCCTGTTCGGCTGGATTTCAGAAGTCAAAGAGGAACTTTCCAAGCCTAAGACACCGAGCCTTGCCGACCTGCTGATCTCCTATTATCAGGACAGAAACGCCGGGGCATGGAGCCAGAAAGCTAAGGGCAAGAACCTGAAAGAATTTGCGGAAGCGGTCAACTACCTGATGGAAAACAAGCTGCTGACGCTGGAAGCGTTGGAATCCCGCCTGTCTGCTGTCAGCACAGAGTTTGACACATTGAGCGACACCATGAAAGCGAAGTCAGCCCGGATGAAAGAATTGCAGGAGTTGATACGGCAGGCCGAGAACTACAAGCGGCTGAAGCCGGTGTATGACGAGCTGAACGGTATCAAGTGGAAAAAACAGCGGGAGAAATTTGAAACCGCCCATGACGCTGATCTGCGGCTGTTTTATACGGCCCGCCGGATTTTGAAAGAGAAGCTGGACAGGAAGCCCATCACCCTGGCCGCATGGAAACAGGAATATGACCGGCTGCAAGCGGAGTATGCCAAGCTGTCCCCGCAGTATAAGCCGCTTCGGGAGGATTTAATGAAAATGCGCCGAGTACAGTACTGCGTTGACCGGGTATTGCAGCGGCGGCAGCCAGAACAGGAAGCGCCGAAAAAGAAACAGGATATAGAACTATGACATTTACGGGAGGAAGCATTTGAATGTGTTTGAAGCGGTGAAGCAGTCCGTCACTACCCGGCAGGCTGCTTCTTACTATGGAATACGGGTAGGGAGAAATGGCATGGCCTGCTGTCCATTTCACAATGACAGAACGCCCAGCATGAAAGTGGACAGCCGCTACTATTGCTTCGGCTGCGGCGCTTCCGGGGATGTGATCGACTTTGCCGCTTCCCTGCATGGTTTGGGAAAACGGGATGCGGCGGTCAGACTGGCAGAGGATTTTTCAATCCCCTATGACGGAGCCATCCGCACACCGGCAGCAAAGAGAACGCCGCCCAAGCCTACGCCGGAGCAGAGGTTACGGCAGGCGGAACAGCATTGCTTCAAAGTGCTATGTGACTATCTGCATCTATTGGAACGCTGGAAAATCGAATATGCTCCACAGCCACAGGATGCCGCCTGGCATCCTCTTTTCGTGGAAGCATTGCAAAAAAACAGCTATGTAGAATATCTGCTGGATATTTTGTTGTTTGGAGAAATGGAAGAAAAAGCGGCGCTGATTGCCGAACAGGGAAAGGAGGTGGTGCGGCTTGAGCAGCGAATTTCAGAACTTACCGCCAGCAGCGCAGGAAGCAGTTATGCGGACGATGGACGCAATGGAACCGGCGCAGACGCAGGAAGAAATCCGGGAAATGCTGGAGGGGACGCAGAAAGGCGGCGTGAAGAACAGCATCAAGAACTGTCTGACAGTGTTCCAGCGTGACCCGCTGCTGCGTGGAGCAGTCAGCTACAACATTCTTTCCGAAAGGGTGGATATTGTGAAGCCGCTGGGATGGGAACGGACCAGCGCCACTCTGACCGATATGGATATGAAATATTTGCTTTTGTATCTGGAAGAACACTACGGACTGACCAGCGAAAAGAAAGTAGAAAATGCAATCCAGATCGTAGCCAATGAAAACCGCTACCATCCTGTCAGGGATTATCTGAACAGTCTGCAATGGGACGGAACCGAGCGCATCCGCTATGCTCTGCATCACTTTCTGGGAGCAGACACGGACGAGTACACCTTTGAAGCCCTGAAACTGTTTATGATGGGAGCCATCCGGCGGGTATTTCAGCCGGGGAGCAAGTTTGAAGTTATGCTCTGTCTGGTAGGCGGTCAGGGAGCCGGAAAATCCACCTTTTTCCGACTGCTTGCAGTTAAGGACGAGTGGTTTTCAGACGATTTGAAAAAGCTGGACGATGAAAACGTGTATCGGAAGCTGCAAGGGCATTGGATTATGGAGATGTCGGAGATGATCGCCACCGCCAACGCCAGAAGTATTGAGGAAATCAAGTCGTTTCTAAGCCGCCAGAAAGAAACCTATAAAGTGCCGTATGAAACCCATCCGGCAGACCGGCTCCGTCAATGCGTGTTTGGAGGAACCACCAACCGGCAGGACTTTCTTCCCCGTGACCGCACCGGCAACCGGCGCTTTATTCCCGTGACCGTGTACCCGGAACGGGCGGAGGTTCACATACTGGACGATGAAGCGGCGGCGAGGACATATATCAGCCAAATGTGGGCGGAAGCCATGACAATCTACCGCAGCGGGAAGTATAAGCTGTCATTCAGCGCGGAAATGAACGCTTACCTGAAAGCCCACCAGCAGGGTTTTATGCAGGAGGACACGCAGGCCGGTATGATTTACGCCTATTTGGAGGACTACACCGGCGACAGGGTATGTTCCAAGCAGCTTTATGAGGAAGCGCTGGGAAACTGCAATCCCCCGGCAGAGTGGGAAACACGGGCAATCTGCGAGATTATGAATACCGGCATTGCAAACGGCAGCATACAGGGCTGGACAGCCTACAAAAGCCCTAAGAGATATAAGAAGTACGGTTCACAAAAAGGCTGGGAGCGTGTCAACCAGCCCCCAGCAGACAAGGATGGTTTTCGGGAAATCACAGAGGAAGAAGCCCGGCAGATGGAGCTTCCATTCTGAAAAAGCCCCCGGTTGACAGTTTGGTTGACGTTTCAGTTGACAGGAAAAAGTCTGATATTTCAGGCACTTCTCCTCTTTGTCAACCATGTCAACCAAGAAATCAAAGAAAAAGTAAAATAGAATAATAGAGCGCCTGAGGATTGTTTTCAAAGTCTTTTGTGCCGGTTGACACGGTTTGGTTGACATTGGAGCAGTCTACGCCACACATAGCCTGACATTGCCTTGTCGGGCATATTTCATTTATGGAGGTAAATGCCTATGGTAAAAGCCAAGAGCGAAAATAACACCAACAACAGCGGCACTATGCTTACCGCTGCGGACGGCACCCAGTATTTTGTCATGGGGAAAATTCGTATCAAGGTATCGGAGCATTTTGCAGAGAACGGGAAGCCGCTGAACAGCCTGCTGGAAGATGTAATCCAGCACGCCGCCGCTGCTTCCTGAAAAAAGATAGATTTGTGACTGTCAATCATCCCACGCTTATGATATACTTGTACCAGCGAGTATTGTATAAGCGTGGGTTGTTTCTTTTTAAGGAGGATTTTTGATGAAACAACCATACAATACAACGGTTTATAACACCGCACTTTATTTGAGATTGAGCCGTGACGATGAGCTGCAAGGCGAAAGCGGCAGCATCCAGACACAGCGCATGATGCTTCGGCAGTACGCCGCCGAGCATGGATTGACCGTAGTAGACGAGTATATTGACGATGGATGGAGCGGCACGAACTTCGACAGGCCGAGCTTCCAGAGGATGATCGACGACATCGAGGACGGGAAAATCAACTGCGTTGTGACAAAGGACTTATCCCGCTTAGGCAGAAACTACATTCTGACCGGCCAATACACAGAAATCTACTTCCCAAGCAAAGGCGTCCGCTACATTGCGATCAACGACAATGTGGACACCCTCAACGGAGAAAGCGAGCTTGCCCCATTCCTGAATATCCTGAACGAGATGCACGCCCGCCAGACCAGCAAAAAGGTCAAGGCCGCCATGCGGACACGGTTTGCAAACGGCGCACACTACGGAGCCTACGCCCCGCTGGGTTATATCAAAGACCCGGATAAGACCGGGCATCTTCTGGTTGACACGGAAACAAGGTGGATTATCGAAAAGATCTTTGACCTTGCCGTTCATGGCAGAGGGGCGGCCAGCATCACACGGATTTTGGTGGAAGCAAAAGTACCCACCCCCGGATGGCTGAACTTCCAGAGGTACGGCACTTTCGCCAATATCTATGCCGGAGCGCCGGAGGAAAAAGCCTATGCGTGGACGATAGCGCAGGTCAAAAGCATCTTGAAAGAGGAAACCTACATCGGTCACAGCGTACACAATAAGCAGAGCAACATTTCATTCAAGAACAAGAAAAAGGTACGCAAGCCGAAAGAGGAATGGTATCGTGTGGAGAATACCCACGAAGCGATTATCTCCGAAGATGTGTTCCGACAGGTGCAGGAGCAGATTGCCAGCAGACGCAGACGGCAAAAGGACGGCACAACGCAGATTTTTTCAGGGCTGGTAAAGTGTGCGGACTGCGGCTGGTCGCTGGCATACGGCGAGAATAAGCAGAACAAAACCCCGTATGGCTACTATCATTGCAGCAAGAACGGACAGGGACTGCGCCAATGCTCCATGCACTACATCCGCTATGATGTGCTTTACGCCTATGTCCTCTCCCGCCTGCAATACTGGTCACAGCAGGCCCAGCAGGACGAGGACAAACTTCTGAAAAGGCTGCTCAACGCCAGCGATAAGGAACGCAGCTCTGCGAGGGAGAAACAGGCATCCGAACTGAAAAAAGCCGAGAAGCGAAAAGCAGAGGTTGACGGGCTGTTTGCCAAGATGTACGAGGACTGGGCTGCCGGACGCATTACAGAGTACAACTTCAATATGTTGTCCGAGAAGTATCAGGGCGAACAAAAGGAGCTGGACGAGAAAATCCAGCAGCTTCACGAAGCGATGGAAGCCGTTGCGCAGACCGCCGTTGACGCTGAAAAGTGGGTAGGGCTGATGAGGCAGTATGTCAACCCTACGGAGCTGACCGCCGAACTGCTGAATACGCTGATTGAAAAAATCTTTGTGCATGAAGCGGTTAAGGGCGAGGACGGCAGCCGGGAGCAGGAAGTAGAGATTTTCTATCGCTTTATAGGCAAAATCGACTGACACATCTTTTTTTACCCAACAATATCTTTAACTAAGGGAAAATGGAAAAGGCTATCCGGATATTACGCTGCTGGAGCCAATTGCAGACGCTTTTTCCATATCTGTCACAGAACTGATCTCTGGCAGTACCGTGAGTAATGCAAATGTGTCAGCCAACATGCTCCGCTCAAAATTTTACGTCTACCCTGTATGCGGCAATGTGATCCATACCATGGGCGAAGCTGTCATACATTGCCACGGCGTGCAGTTGGCGCCCGCGGTCCCAGAAGAAACTGACGAGAATCATAAAATTTTTATCGAAAAAGTAGAAGCCGAATACTTCGTCTGCATTGATCATGATATGACGAAAAAACATTACATTTCCTTTATCGCAGCTGCATCCTCAGACCGCATGCAAATGGTTAAACTCTACCCAGAAGGAAATGCTGAAGCTAGGTTTAAAATCAACGGTGTGAAGAGAATTTTCTTCTACTGTAACAAAGACGGGCTTTTTTCAATAAATGTGGTGAAAGGACTAGACGACAGGGAGAAGTCCTATGATGATGTGGAAGAACGACGGGAACTGGAGAAAGTAGCAGGGATATTGTTTAGGTAAGGGAAAAAGAAACAAGTAAGTTACTGCTTATTGTTAACGTTCTGAGAAGCGTTTTAGGTGAATAAAGTTCACAGTAAAAACGAGAATTTCGGCGCAGAATCATGTGAATGAACTTCTATGCTTTGCGAAGCGTGCTGCTGATCAAGAGCGAATAGTAACTTGTGAATTGAAATTGAGAGGTTGTATATTAATGAAAGAATATACAATCTCTTTTTTGTATGTTACTATTAATGAAAATAGATTGATATTCATTCCATAAAATATCATCAGATCGGGGAACAACAAATGAACTATAAGAATGTAAAAATAGATAAAACGGCAAAAATTGCGAAGCAGTCCGTAATCATCGGTGATGTAACAATCGGTCGCGACAGCTGCGTGCTATACTACAGCGTAATCCGCGGAGATGACGCGCCAATCGCAATCGGCGAGGAAACCAACATCCAGGAAAACTGCACGATCCACGTCAGCCGCGACCTGCCAGTCCACATCGGAAACAATGTCACAATAGGTCACAATGCTGTAATCCATAGCTGCACAATCGGCGACCGCACTTTAATTGGAATGGGTGCCATAATTCTTGACGGCGCAAAAATTGGTAGCGACTGCATCATCGGAGCCGGAAGCCTCGTCACCAAAAACACCATCATCCCAGAAGGTTCCCTGGTAATGGGAAGTCCTGCGAAGATTAAGAGAAATCTTACATGGGAAGAGAAAATAGGGATTTTGGAGAATAGTAAGGAATATGTGTGTGTGGCGGAAGAAATGTGGAAGCAGGGAGTGTTGTAAACAAATTAATATTGCGAGATGTATGTGGTTACATCTCGCAATAATGAAACTATTGATTTTCTTTATCTATAAATTTTTTATAGTGTATACGCATATATGATTTCATGCGTTCACCCATAGAAAGCTGTGTTGATTCTGAAATACTTAGTGCTTTTCGCTGTTCATTGTCAATTGATTCTGAGATACATATATTTCCAGTATCAGGATTAAATGATATTAGGTGGCGGTCAAATAAAGCATCATGATTAGCACATAAAAGTAAACCGTTATTTGCATCTATACGTTCTTCTCTGGAAGATTCAGACCATTCTTTAATGTGACTTGCACGTAATACCGATGTTGTGGAAATATTGCAAAGGTTGCAGTGATGACGTTCAAGAAGAAGTAGTCTTCGAAAGGAGCCTTGTGAAACGCGTGTTTTTACAATTCTTTCAATATCTGTTCCAGCATTCGGGGTATTATTAAGGGTATTTTGCAATGCAATTGTTTTAGCATCGTCATACATGACATCTTTTGAAATGATTTGATGTTGTAATTGAATTGCTAATGCTGAATTATATGAAGGATTTAGTACTGCAAAGTTTATATTATGAGAACCATGTGTGTCAGTAATAGAATATAGGTGATTGCACAACTCTGAGGGGATGAGTATGGCAAGGTAGCGCAAATAATCATATCTCAGCATGACAAGAGCATCGTCCTGGAAGGCATATCTTTGGAGTAAAGTAAAGGATTCTTTCGAATCTGGTATATTAATCTGAACTTGCGTGCCCTTGTGTCCGTATTTTTTGTATGCAGAACTGTGAAGGGTTAAATCCCAATTTGATAGATAAGGTGGCACATCAATTGAATGGCGAAAAAAATATGTGTTTCCATCTGAAGAGAGACGGCTTAAAGGATTGTTGATAGCACAAAGATAGCTCAAATTATTATCATATAAATCTATGTCAATACTCTGAGGAGGAGTTGTAGTATTACTCAGACCTTCAAAGAAAAATAATTTCGCCTGTTCTCCTGTGACATCTATATGTGTCTGGTTGACTTTTAGAATAGTATTATTGGCGCTGATTCTTCGTTTCTCTTTTATAATATTCTGATTGGAAAGCTTCTTCACAAATACACCCTGGAAAACATCTGGATTAAGTGGAGTATCTGGAATATGTATATAATTTAGAAAATTATTTAATAGATCAATAATTAATTTATACATGTGCATATATTCCCTTCTTTAATTTTGTATATATTATAGCAAACAAGATGAAAAGTGTATACAGAAAATTATATAAAAGAATCTATTTACACCCTGATAAAAACATTATATAATACCTATATTAAATGGAGGAAATTTTAATGACGAATATAAAGAAAAATAATTGCGGAAGACCTGCAGGAAGAATAAAAACTGCAAAAATAGAAATATCAATTGAACCGACAGTAAAAGATGAATTTATGACATTATTGCGTAAAGAAGGAAAAACTGCTTCTGTAGAAATTGGGTTATGGATCAGAGAGTACATAAAAAATAATAAGCTTGGGGAGGAAGAATAGATGAATGTTGTATCACTCTTCAGCGGACTTGGAGGACTTGATAAAGGTTTTGCAGATACCGGTTATAATATTGTCTGGGCAAATGATTTTGATAAGTACGCGGTACAGACATATAAGGCTAATTTTGGTGATCATATTGTTTTAGGAGATATAAATGAAATTCCATTAGAAATTATACCAGACTGTGATATTCTTATAGGGGGATTTCCCTGCCAGCCCTTTAGTATGATGGGACAACAAAAAGGTTTTGAGGACACAAGAGGAACCTTGTTTTTTAGAATAGCAGAAATAGTGGATGATAAAATTAAAAGAGGAAAGAAGCCGAAAGCGATTATTCTTGAAAATGTCCGCTCTTTACGGACTCATAATAATGGAAAAACATATAAAGAAATACACAGAGTATTACAAGACGTGCTCGGATATAATGTGTTTTGTGATATATTAAATTCAGCCGACTATGGAATACCACAGACAAGAAATAGAACTTACATAGTGTGTTTTGACAACCAGAATGCAAAATTCATATTTCCGCAAAAAGAAAAACTTAAAAAAACTTTACAGGATTTATTAGAGCCGGAAGTTGATAATAAGTATTTTTTGTCAGATAGAATATTACCCACAATATTATCTAATGGAACTGGTGGATATAAAGCAAAATCAGAAATAGATCTTGAGATTGCAAGACCTTTATGTGCAACTATGGCGAAGATGCACAGAGCATGTCAGGATAATTATGTCACACAAAAGGGAAAGATAAGAAGACTTACGCCGCGCGAGTGTGCAAGATTGCAGGGATTTGAAGATTCTTTTGTGATTCCAGTGTCTGACAGCCAGGCGTATAAGCAATTTGGGAATGCAGTTACAGTTAATGTGTCAAGAGCTGTTGCCCAATCGGTAAAGAGTACATTTATAAATCTTGGAGAGTGGGTAGACTGATATGGAATACAAAAACGATAAATGTGAGTTTACTGCGTTTGTAAAAGCAGGACTTGATAGTAAAGAGCAGGAAAATATAGAAATTTGTATTGAAAGAGTAACGAAAACTGTAAAAGAGGACTTCCTTAATGCAAGGGCCAGATTATATAAGGACGAGGTAAAGAACGATGCAGAAGTTATGACTGCATTCAGAAGATTATCCGTTATATGTAATGAAAATGTACAGCAGTGTTATGAATGTCCTGTAAGCAAATATTGTAATACTTATATTGAGAACGCCAGAAAAAATGTTAATGATGATTCACTAAAGATGATAGATTTGTTTTGCGGAGCAGGTGGGTTGTCGTTAGGATTTACACAGGAAGGATTTGTTACTACCTTGGCAAATGATATCCAGGATTGTTGTGTGGATACATATGCACATAACCATCCGGAGACACCCAGAGACCATATTATATTGGGAAACATAAAAGATGTGGTAAACGAGCTTGATGAATTGCTGGATGGAAGAAGTGCTGACATTGTTATTGGTGGACCACCTTGCCAGGGATTTAGTATGGCTAACAGACAGAGGCTGATAGACGATCCGAGAAATCATCTTTATAAAAGTTATGTTGAAGCAGTAAAAAAAGTTCAGCCTAAATTTTTTGTCATGGAAAATGTCAAAGGGATGCAATCTGTAGCAGAACAGGTAAAAGATGATTTCCGTGCAATCGGGTACTCTGTAGAGTGCCATATACTAAATGCAAAGAATTTCGGAGTGCCTCAAAATCGTGAAAGACTAATATATATAGGTAATTGTCTTGGAATTGATAATGAGAAAATCTTCAATGAGATATTTGAACTTAGCGAAAAGATACCGGAATATAATCTGGGTGATGCTTTATTTGGACTTAGGAAATTGGAAGCTTCAAGAGTGAAAAACTCTACAGAAAGCGGCTCGATAGAAAGTGGATACAAAATAGAAAAGAATTATTGTACTGAAACAAATGATTATATTTCTTATATTAATCAAGGCAGAGTAATTGATGTGGTTTCAAATCATAAGGCCAGATACAACAATGACAGGGATATTGAAATTTTTGGACGAATGGAACCGGGAGATCGTTCAGATGACCCTAAAATAGCAGATATCATGCCTTATGCCAGAAGAAATGGAATTTTTAAGGATAAATATTTTAAACTGGAAAATGATAAGGTTTGTAAAACGATAACTGCGCATATGAAATTTGACTGCAATATGTATATACATCCTACCCAGGCAAGAGGATTAACGCCAAGAGAAGCGGCAAGAGTACAGTCTTATCCTGATGATTATTTTTTCAGAGGGGCATATACGAAGACATATATGCAGATAGGAAATTCTGTTCCGCCACTTTTGGGAAGGGCAATAGCACAAGTGATAAAAGGCTATATGAAAGGCGGTAATGCTTGATGAATTTTGTAGAAGCAATAAGAGTAATAAAGAATATAATTCCACAGTGTTCTGCAAACGAATATGATGGAATACTGGTAAAAAGACTGGAAGCGTCTAATACCCTGGATGAGGGGAGAACAACTAATCAGACACACATAGCAATATCTGGAGAACAGATGAATATGTTCCCGTATCTCATGGCTGATGGTTATTTTAACTGAGATTATAGTGAAAAAGATGAACAGTTAAAAAAATATTTTATAACACAGATCCCACTTTACATTTACCAGGACAATATTTCATATTTAGAGGCTGATGAGAAAAGCGGAATCATTTTTGACGAAAATAAAAAAAGTTGTGTTTGTGCAAGCGTGGTAAGAAGTAGGAGAAAAGAACAGGCAGATCAAGTACAACTTTCATTGATTACTAGTGATGATGTGGATTTTGTTAAGTTTAGAAAGTTGTTACACACCGGAGACTTTCTGGTGATCTTGAAACATAAAGAGAGGTTGAGTTATGATTGTATTGGAATAAGAGCAGCTGATGAAAATAATGGAGAGTATCATCTTTCTGTGCTAAACAACAAATTTTACAAATTACCGACTAATACGAAAGTTGATATAAAGAAATATATTAAAATTAAAGATTCCAAAGTTGAAAATAGAAATTTTACAATCTCGGAATTAGGAAACATTCTTAAAGAAATGTATAGTAATGCAGAAAATAAAATGCAAGTGGCTTCTATCCATATTTTCGGAATAAAGTACGGAAAAAACATTATTCAAAAGGCATTCAAATCATTGGATATAGTTAAAGCTGCTGGAATAAATGAATCATACTCTACAGAATTACAAAAGGCTTTGAATATATACAGATGTCTTGAACAGAATTCATATGGTATTTATATTTCAGATGAGAATGCGATAAAAGAAGAAAAAGAAGTTTTAGGCGAGAGAAAAACAGGAGCAGAAAATATACTTTTGTATGGAGTCCCAGGATCTGGTAAAAGCCATGAAATAAAAACAAAATATTGTAATGATGAAAAAATGATGGAAAGGGTTGTTTTTCATCCCGATTATACATACTCAGATTTTGTGGGGCAGATATTGCCGAGAGTGGAAAAAGATAAAGACGGCAATGAGAAGTTAAAATATGTGTTTACACCAGGACCATTTACCAGAATGTTAAAGAAAGCACAAGAAGATCCCAGTAATCATTATTATCTTGTTATAGAAGAATTAAATCGTGGCAATGCACCTGCAATATTTGGAGAGATATTTCAGTTACTGGATCGAAAAGATGAGGATGAATTTCCTGCAGAAGAAGTTGGGGAGAGTGAATATGGAATTTCAAATTATGATGTTGCAAAAGAGGTATATGGGGATGAAAATCACCCGGTAAGGATTCCTTCCAATATGAACATTCTGGCAACAATGAATACGGCTGATCAGAATGTGTTTACACTGGATACTGCGTTCTTGCGAAGATGGAGTACAAGACAGATAGAGAATAATTTTGAAAAATCTGAACATTCAAAAGATATGATTGATGGTACAAAAGTAAGTTGGGGGACCTTTGCTACTGTAATTAACGATATGATTATTGATAGTAATACTGACATGGTAAGCTCTGCAGATAAGTGTTTGGGAATATATTTTGCAAAGAAAAAAGAATTGGATGCAGATAAGTTCTCTGAAAAAGTGCTTAAACATCTATGGGATAATGCTTTTAGAATGGATCCGACAGTAATATTTAATGAGAGCTGTAAATCTCTGGAGGATGTGGTTAGTAAGTATGAAACAAGTGAAGCTGATAAATTGGAATCTGTATTGAGAACAGAAGTCTATGAGAAGATGCTTTTAAAAATGAAGCAGCGAAATATAGAAAATGATGAAAAGTAGGTGGTGATTTTTTGAGGAAAGTTGATATAAGAAGCAAGTGCAGAGTGAATTCTAATTGTGAAAAGGATACATTTGTTGGATTGAGATGTAGTGATGGCGATATTAGTATCAACTTTCCGATAGGTTATCATATATCTGAAGACGACAATGAACTTCGCAAGGACATTATGTTACTATTTACAACACTTTCGGCTAATACAAAGCGAAAGGAATCAGATGTTCTTAGACAAGGAAATGCTTTTGATGAAATGGAATTTCCGTTGCAGTCATATTTATATCTTATAAAAGATTTTTTTGCAAGAGGTTATTATAAAGAACAGGAAGTTTCATATAAAGTTGCTAAAAAAGGAAAAATAAATTGGAACAGAACAATAAAAACTCAGAAGTCTTATGTACAGGGTACAGATGTATTTTATCTGGATTTTGTAACAAAGAACGATCGTGTTAAAGAAAATGAACTGATTACATTAATACATGAGTATTGTGTGTATGAGAGTTTTGAACAAATGGGATGGCTTTTTACCAGAATAATGCCAGAAAAACCACGAATTATAAAGCGGGACAGAATCTTCCGTTCGGTTCTTAAAGAAAAGCTTGCAAATACATATAATGATAAAAATCGCATATTGTTTAGACATATGTTGGCAATTATTGATTTTGAGGGAGATAGAAATTCTGACAAGACTTATAGATACGGAACTTATCGCTTTGAATATGTCTGGGAAAAAATGATTGATAAAGTATTCGGTATAGAAAATAAAGCTGATTATTTTCCGAAGACTTCATGGTGGATTGATAAGACGAAACATGAAAATGCTTCTCTTGAACCAGATACGATTATGATAAGTGGAACAAATGTGTACATTCTTGATGCAAAGTATTATAAATACGGAGTAACTGGAAATACCAGGGATCTTCCTGAATCAACATCAATTAATAAACAGATTACATATGGGGAGTATGTAGCTACTGAGAAAAAATTTAAGAAAAAACATGGAGATAACATGAGGGTGTATAATGCATTTCTTATGCCTTTTGATTCGTTGAAAAGGAAATGTCCAGATAATTCCCAGATGCTTAAAATAGGAGAAGCAATAAGTAATTGGAAGGATAATTCAGAAGAATATCAGAAAATACAGGGAATTCTCATTGATGTTAAATCTTTAATGAGTATAAATGTCCGGCAGGAAATGAATGAAATAGAAAAATTGGCGAAGTTAATTGAAAGCTGATTGTTGAGGTGATTTTGTGACTGATGTTTTAACAAAAGAACAGCGGCATAAGAATATGAAAAATATTCGCGGAAAAGATACCAGGATAGAAGTTATATTAAGAAAAGCCTTATGGAATAAAGGTTATCGGTATCGGAAAAATTACAAAAAATTACCTGGAAGTCCAGATATTGCGTTGACAAAATATAAGATTGCGATATTCTGCGATGGAGAATTTTTCCATGGAAAAGATTGGGAAAAGTTAGAATTGAAATTAAAGAATAGTAATAACAGTGAATTCTGGATTAAGAAAATATCACGTAACATGGAGCGAGACGACGAGATAAATAAAAAGTTAAACTATGAAGGATGGACTGTTATCCGATTTTGGGGAGAAGATATAAAGAAATATACGGATGAGTGTGTTAAAACAGTGGAAGAGGCAATATTTGATGTGATTATTTGTGATAATGATGAAGGTTAAATTTGGAGGTGCTGACATTGCAGATTGATAAAATTCCCAAAATATTTATATCATATTCATGGAGTAGTGATGCACTTGTACTTGAGCTTGCGAACAGATTGGTTTTCCATGGGGTAGATGTCGTCCTTGACAAATGGGATTTGAAAGAGGGAAATGATAAATATGAATTTATGGAAAGGTGTGTTAATGATTCGAGTATTACAAAAGTACTCATAATTTGTGATAAAGCATACGCACAGAAAGCAAATGACCGTACTGGAGGTGTAGGAGATGAAACAGTAATTATTTCCAGTGAAGTGTACGGAAATGCAAGACAAGAAAAGTTCATCCCAATTATTGCAGAGCGAGATGAAGAGGGAAAGGAATATGTACCAACTTATATAAAAACCAGAATATATATTGATCTTTCGAATCCGGAAAAATATGAGGAAGAATATGAGAAACTTCTTCGAAATATATATGAAAAACCTCAGTTTGTAAAACCACCTCTTGGAAAGAAACCAGAATGGTTGGATGAGGAAAAGACTAATTTTTTTCCAGTAAAAGATTTGATTCGTCAAATCAGAGGAGGTAATACATCAATTAAACGAAAGAGCTGCATAGCAAGATTTCAAGAAGCATATATTGAGGTTTTAAAATCTTATTATATTTGTAATGTAAAACCAGAAGAAGCATATAATAATTTCCTAAATACAAAAACAGTACGCGATATATATTTGGAATTTGTAGAAACGATTGCCGAAACCGAAAGCAATTATGCGGAGACGCTTGCAGAATCTTTTGAGTACTTATATAACAAATTAACTTGTGTAAAAACATTTAATCCACAGGCATATTCTGCAAATAAGAATGATTTGGATGTATATAAAATTCTTTTGTGGGAATTGTTCATCTGTGTTATTGCTTATTTACGTCATATTAAAGACTATGAGGCAATAAATATATTGCTAACATATACATATTTTTTAGAGAACAGTCTTTTTGGTGGAGAAATTAAACAAACTAATTATACAACATTTAGACATCATAGTTTTGTCATTGAAGAACATTATAAGCCAATGTCTCAAATGAAAGATAAGTATACTTTAGTTGGCAATATTATTTGCAGTCAAAGAGAAAAATTTCCGATATATACGGCAGAAGCAATTGCAGAAGCAGATTTATTTTTATATCAGGTTTGTAATGCCTATGATCTTCCTAAAAATGAGCGAATTTGGTATGGCACTTGTTGGTTTCCTACATGTTATATTTATGTTGAAAATAAAGGGCTAGAATGGGAAAGAATGAAGTCACGTAGATATTGTAAAAAAATGGAGGTATTATTTGGCGTAAATGATATTGAAGAACTAAAGGGAAAAATAGAAAAATGTGTGTATAATTCTGAAATAAGTTATTTAAGGGGATGGGATGCTGCGCCTGCTATCTTAAACTATATTAAAGTTGAGGATATTGGAACCTTAAATTGATATACATTATGAAATGGGATTAAATGTCTGAAATTACTAAAGAAGATGCATATTTACGTTTCAACAAGGAACTTATGAAAACAGTTAGAGTAGTTGCAGCTGTAATAAAAACTGTTAATGAAAATGACGAACCCATTATTTTATTGGACGATTGTGACGCACATCTTGCAGAAAGCCTTTTTAAACATGCTCTAGGAATTTTGCACCTTATATTGGATTTACAGAAGCAGAGGTAAAGACGCTTACCGAGAAATATAACCAGGATTATGAGAAGAAAATAACGGGAGGGACCCACCATGGGACATTTCTATTTTATCCGACACGGGCAGACCGTGTGGAATGTTGAGAACAAAATTTGCGGGGCTACAGACAGTCCGCTTACAGAATATGGACGCGAGCAGGCAAAGGAGACGGGACAGAAGATTCTTGCAGAGGGGATTAAGGCAGATGAAATCCTCTGCTCTCCGCTTAGCAGGGCAGCGGATACTGCCAGGTTGATTTCGGAAATGACAGGAATTCCATACAGGGTGGAACCAAGGCTGATTGAGCAGAATTTTGGAAAATGGGAGTCCACTCCTCGGGATGGGAAGGATTTCAAGAAAGCAAAGGAGTTTTTTGCATGCAGTCATGAAGGTGGAGAATCCACACTCAGGCTGGCGCAGAGAATCTATAATCTTCTTGATGAAATAAAAGCAGAGTCCGATAAAAAGACCTACATCCTGGTTGCTCACAACGGAATCGCCAGAGTGGTACAGTCCTATTTTACGGATATGACAAATGAGGAATATGCTGCATTTGGAGTAAAAAACTGTGCTGTGGTTCGATATGATTTTAAATGACAAAAGAATATTCGGAATATGAATGGTTATTTTGAAACGGTAAGTAATCTTGAGGTAATTAAGCCGGAAAAGAAACGAATAACTCTGCGCCATTATCCTGATTAAAGAGGCAAACGAAGGAGAACAGGGAAAAGAGACTGGAGAAAAACTAAATGATAGTTAATAAGTGTTCGGAAATTTTATTAGCAAAATCAAAAAAACTATATGGGAACTACCGGGATAACTGTACAGTTGTCCAGAGAATGCTGGAAAAATATAAAAAGTTATATCCTAATATTTCTGATTATTCTATAATGCATTTTATCGATATTGCAGAATTTTGTGATATGATAATGGATAAGCAGAAACTGGAAAATCTGAATGAAGATGAGTGCTACTGTCTTTTGTCCGCAGCGCTATTTGCACATATTGGATTTGGCTTAAATCAGGAAATTATGAATAGATATGTGGACAAGCTTGGAATTCAGAAGCAGGCAGAAGAGCTTACGTTCTTTCAGGTTATGAGTAAATATCATGTTTTGTTCAGTGCATGCCTGTTGGAAGAATACGGCGATATATTTGAATTTCCATCAGATCTGCATAAATATGCCATAATCCGTATGCTTCACTTTATCGGTGAAAATGGTACAGCACCTGTTCAGTTAGAAGAAGCTTTGGTGTTGAACAATCAAAATGTTATCAGGCTGAAGGAACTGGCAGCTGTGTTAGCTGTTGGAAACCAGCTGGCAGAACTAAAAAATGCAAATATTGATTTGAGCTATGACAAGTTCGACAAATATAATTCCGAAGAAATCGTTGGATTTGTTGAAAGAAACGTGGTAAGAAGTATTAAGGTAAAAGATGGCAAGCTGGTGATAGAAGCAGGCGGTTCGGATTCGGCTTATACACTGATTGAGCGGAAGGTAAATTTAATTATTGATAATTTCGGGAAAATTGTCAGTAGTCTGTCTGACCGGTCAGACTACAGTTTGAATCTTTTTTCCATTGTTTCCATAGAGCTTCACCGCCTTCCGTCTGCGGAAACAGCTGAAAAAATCTATCTGAACAAAGAAATCGAAGAATCATGGACAGATAAGGACAGGGAACTGTTTCAGAAGCTTTCTCCTGAGGAAAGAGTGTTTTATGCCGATTATTTATCCACAGAATTCGAGACAACCAAATTCCTTATAGAGTTCGCGAAAACCAACAAAGCCGTACTGGAAGGATTAGAGTACAGAGTGAAATCACCGAAATCCTTGTACAATAAGCTTTATCAGAGAGTAGAGAAATCCTTCTTTGATTCGCTGGCGGATGTAGTCCGTTATACGATCATACTGGATCCGGAAGATTATGTAGAACAGATCCGTTCTGTTATAACGGCTTTGTCTGAGAAAAACTGGAAAATTTATGCATTAAAAAATTATTGGACTAATGACGGTTTTCCATACAATGGCGTGAATACCAAATTTAAAAATCCGCGCAACTACCGAATTGAAATCCAGTTTCATACAAAGGAAAGCTTTGATGTGAAAATGAGCAAGGAAGACCACGACTTGTATGAGCAGAGAAGAGTCCTTGAGCCTGGATGTGATGAGTATAACAGGATATTGCAGCTGCAGCTGAACTTATATTCTAATATGGAGTATCCAAAAAACATTGCACTTTTAGATAATATTTGAACAAATTAAGGAAAAGGGGAAGAAATATGTTTTCTTTAAAAGAAAAAGAAGTAAATACTGGACGCCAGAGAGAGCTTGACCTGGTAAAAGGCTTTCTGATGATCATGATTGTATTTATACATTCTTTTCAGACAATTGCAGGTGCAGCAGCGGCAGAGTCAAGTGTACATAAAATTATGTTTGCCCTGTTTATGCCTACCGGAGCCTGCTTATATCTGTTTACCATGGGTTTTGGAAGTGTTTTTACACGTCATTCCCAGCCAAAGGACATGGTCAGAAACGGTATAAAACTGTTGATTTACCAAGGCATAAGCAATTTGTGCTATGCGGCAGTCATGACGGTCAGTTACGCCATAAGAAATTCCATTACAGGGGAAGTGGCAGGCAGCAGGGAAGTATTTGAAGCAAGTCGGTATTTCATGCTTACATTTGTGAATATCTTTTTCATATCCGGTATGTGCTACCTTGTACTTGCTTTGTACAGGAAATTTAATGTAAAACTTGGCGGTTACATAATAAGTGCATTGATAGTGGGAATCGTAACACCTTTTACCAAACTGCTGGTTTCTGATAATCAGGCACTTAACTGGCTTCTGGATATGACCTTTGGGGGAAAAGGTGAGACAAGCTTCTGCTTTTTTCCATATCTGAGTTATGTATTTTTAGGATATGTTTTTGCAAAAGTAATCAGAAGAGTACCAGAGGATGAAAAAGGAGCTTTTTACAAAAAGAGCGGTCTGGTATGCGGAATCGTAGCGGCAGCCTGGTTTGTAATCTGCATCGTAATGCATCCGGGTGTTGACGGATTCTTTAATTATATGATCGAACAGTATCGAACTCCCGGACTTGTGAAAGTAGTGGGAACCTTCTGCAGCATTATCCTTGTATTTGCAGTGGCATTTTTTCTCATGCCGATTATAGAAAAATGGAAATTTGTTTACAATAAGCTGTGCTATTATTCCAGGCAGATATCCAAAATGTATGCAGTGCATATTGGAGTATATTGGACGATTGCTGGTTTTGCAGCTTTTTACGAATTTAGTGTAAGAGATTGTCTGATTTTGTCAGTCGTTGTGCTGATCGTAACAGATCTACTTGTGCAGGGATATCTGAAACTGACAGATAAGCTAAAAGGATAAAAATGGAACAATACTATTATAATCATATGAACAAACCCCAGCAGGCTGCTTATCACAGCATTTTTGTCGGGGTGAAAAATCTATCGGATGAAATTCAGGTTCCGGCACTTTCCGGAGAGGAGCTTTACAATATTTTTTTCCAGATGAGGCTGGACCATCCGGAAATATTCTGGGTAACCAATTTTAAATATCGTTACTACAAAGATTCGCCGAACCTGATTTTCATACCGGAATATCTTTTTGAGAAAAACAAGATCCGGGAGCATCAGAAGGCTCTGACAGCCAGGGTAGAGAAGCTTGTCCGCCCGGCACAGAAGATGTCTGAGTGGGAAAAAGAGAAATATGTGCACGATTTTATCTGCGAAAATGTCCGTTATGACAAACTGAAAAAAGCATATTCCCATGAGATCATAGGTCCTCTTGGACAGAGCGTCGGGGTATGCGAGGGCATTGCGAAAGCGGTGAAGGTTCTTCTGGATGCGCTGGGAGTATGGTGTGTGATCGCAATTTGCGGTAACAATCCGGAAAAAGGAATCAAATACCGGCACACCTGGAATATTGTAAAGATAAATGGCATATATTATCATTTAGATGCCACTTTTGATAACAGTCTGGGAAAAGATCACGAAAACACGGAAATCCGCTATGACTATTTCAACCTGGATGATCAGCAGATCTTTCGCGATCATGAGCCCTTGATCGCGCCTGTGCCTCATTGCAATGATCATGATCATTTTTACTACAAAGAGAAGAAATTATCATTTACCAAACAGGAGGATGTATACAAGCGGTCTTTGCAGGCTGCTAAGAAAGGAAAGGTGCTTGTTTTTCACTGGCGGGGTGGATACCTGACAAAAGAAGTATTAAATGAGCTTCTTGACCTAATCCGCAAAGCAGGCATGGAAAAAGAGAAAAACGCAATGGTCAGCATAAACTGGCCTCAGGCAGTTCTTCGCGTCCAGTATGCTGACATACAGGTACAGGAGAGTGTTATGCTGGAGGAAGCGAATGAAGGGGAGAAGGATTGATGAAATGACCCAAGGAATTTTGTGCTGAAACTGTCCAGGTTACTGTTCAGAAAAAATTAAAACATTGTTGAAAGAATTCTATTGTTATATGATTTCGTAAGTGATATACTTAAACACAAGAAGAACCGTGTAAAATTATAGTTTACTTTTTGCGCGGTTTCTTATATATGCAGCGGTTAGTTTAAACTAACAAAAAGACGGTTTGAAAGATTATAGCGAAAATATAATCAACAAGCTATAGAACTGTTACTATACCGCTGAAGAGAATTATTTTTGCTATATATATGAAAAATTTTTCGATTATACAAGGAAGGAAAATGTAATGCTAATGAATATTTTTGAAGGTATACTGATTCCATTTGTTGGAACAACACTAGGTGCAGCATGTGTGTTTTTTATGAGAAAAACACTTAGCAAGTCAGTGCAACGTGCACTTGCAGGGTTTGCAGCAGGCATAATGGTTGCTGCTTCAATCTGGAGTCTTCTGATTCCGGCTATTAAACAATCTGAGAGTATGGGAAGATTATCATTTGTTCCGGCAGTTGTTGGGTTCTGGATTGGTATTTTGTTTTTACTAGCGCTCGATCATTTGATTCCACATCTTCATGTTGGAAGTGATCAGGCAGAGGGACCGAAAAGCAAGCTTGGCCGTACAACAATGATGGTGTTGGCTGTTACACTACACAACATCCCTGAAGGTATGGCAGTCGGTGTAATGTATGCAGGATTTCTTGCTGAAAATGCACAGATTACAGCAACAAGTGCACTCGTTTTATCACTTGGAATTGCCATTCAGAATTTTCCGGAAGGAGCGATTATATCCATGCCGCTTAGGGCAGAGGGCGAAAGCAAGGGAAAGGCATTTCTCGGAGGTGTACTTTCAGGAGTGGTTGAACCGATTGGAGCAGTACTGACGATTCTTGCTGCACAGCTGGTAATCCCGGCATTACCATATTTACTGAGCTTTGCAGCAGGAGCCATGTTATATGTTGTGGTTGAAGAACTAATTCCGGAAATGTCGCAGGGACAGCACTCGAATATTGGTACGCTTTTCTTTGCACTTGGATTTAGTTTGATGATGATCCTAGATGTGGCATTAGGGTAAGAGGCGAGAAATGATTCTTAACGATTATGCTGGCAGTTACATTTGAAAGCAGTTTTGGAGATAAATTTATGTATCAACATGCTATGAAGGCACCAGATGAAATGAGGGAATTGCATAAGCAGTTTTATGCTTATATGAAAAGAATGAAGAAATGCGGATGCAAGGCGAAAAGGTACAGTGATTGGAGAAAAAAGCATGAAAAATGAAGAATATAAAAAATGTCAATTAAAGAATTTACAAAAGCAGCAGGAAGATATGAAAGTAGCCATGCTGG